>Ga0134100_1000103_pt1 | contig 101087 bp, 112 predicted proteins | sample 11_taG_2_FD_94444 | JGI IMG/M metagenome (GOLD analysis project Ga0134100, IMG submission 94444) | Switchgrass degrading microbial communities from high solid loading bioreactors in New Hampshire, USA - 11_42_5_180_A3 metaG | ecosystem: Engineered > Bioreactor > Semi-continuous > Anaerobic >...
AGTATCACATTGAAACAAGGACGCTTTTTTCTTTCTATAGAATGTATATGGCCATTATATACCAGCAATATCTGGACAGGCAATTCCATCAGTTTTTGGACATTTTAACTCAGCGTAAACATTGATGCTCAAAACATGAGTAATGAGGTGGTTAAAACAAGCTTAATACTTTAACTCAAGGCCAAAAGAGTGATAGAGTAATAGAACAAATGGCTTTGACTTTTAGAACACTATGTAATTACGCTGATTGGTCTGATACAAAAAAGCCCATTCCCAATAAAAGCAGTAATCTGGATGTGTATGATATAAAAACCGACAATACCTCCGAATCAAATAACCAGCATTCAGGCATTAATCTACATTATAATATACAAATACATCTACCTGAAACTCGCGATATGGCAGTATATGATGCTATTTTTCAGAGTTTAAAAAAGCATATATTTTAAGGAGACTTTTCATGATGGATGATAGATTATATGCATTCATTATGCGTGGGGAATTAACTAAAGCATCACTTGATGGCACGGGAATAATTAGTAAGCATACATCTTCAGAAATGTTAAGTAAAAAATACATCGAGAGTCTTTCACTCGACTTACTAGATGATGCTTATGTCAATTCGGCAAAATTAATGGCAACAGTTTATACAGCCATTGCTGCTTTTGAAAACACGGTTCGTTCTTTTATTACGAAAATACTCATGGAAGAGTATGGAGAGAACTGGTGGCAAATTTCAGTTCCAGAAAGAATTAGAACGAAAGCGGAATCTCGAAAAAAAGAAGAAGAGAAGATAAAGTGGCATTCTCAAAGAGGTGATTCACTGATTAATTACACAGATTTCGGTGAATTAGCTTCAATTATGCAACAAAACTATCCTTTATTTGAAGATCATATAATCTCTATTGAATGGGCTCGACAGATATTTAATACGCTTGAGCGCTCAAGAAATGTTATTATGCATAGCGGAGAATTAGGATTAAGAGATATTGAAAGAATTGGAACAAATATTCGTGATTGGATTAGTCAGGTTGGTGGCTAACATATTTTATATCTTTGTTTATTGATATGGAGTTCTGTATGGTCTTTATTATAATTCCATGTTTTAAGTATGACGGTTGATGGAAATAGCAATCGTGTAACTGTGGATATTTTCGGCGTAACCTTATTAGTAGAGAAATACGTAAGGGGGACTCCAATGAAAAAAGTAATTATCATCACTGTTGCGCTAACAATTGCATTTGCCGGTGCCGCTATCTATCTGTTTGTTGCAAATAGGCAAATGACCGACAGGTATTCCTTTCTGGATGAATAAATAGATGAATTAACATCTGAAAACGATGAATTAGCCAGTAACCTGGAAACTGCTGAAAAGCAAAACCTTGAGCTCACAGAAATGAATAAGGCATTGGAGAATCAATTGAAAGAGGCAAAGGAAAAACAGGCAGAATTTGAAGAAAAACTGGCAAGACTCGAAGAAAAGCAAACAGATCTTAAGGAAGAAATTAAGAGCCTTGAAGAAGAAATAGCAATTCAAGAGGAGATTATTTCATTGTTTGAGTCAAAAACAATGACATATTCATTTGAGATCAACGGTGAAATAATCGAGGTCGGCACACACGAAGATACTATTTAGGCTTTGCTGGGCGAAGGTGTCGTGTTAGACTCATGGATAAATGAAGGTGAAGATTTTTGGTATTTGGAAGGTATACATGAAAAAAAGGTTGATTACGGAGGAGTAGAAATAAGAAACCATAACTCTATATCTGTTTTATTTGACGTTAGGAGCGATAAAATGAAACTGTCCAACGGCCTGGCTGTAGGGGATTCTGTTGATAAAATACTCAATCTATACCCTTCATTTATTGATGATTACAAGTGTTACAAAGCGAAAGGCATATATAAGGATCAGGCATATGGTCGCCAAGGTATGGATGAGCTTAGAGGGGTTTACGTATATGTATCAGACAACGTAGTGGAGCGTATTATTGTTGGTCGAATATTTGACGGAACGTTTAAATAAAGGCCATATGATAAGAAAAGCCATGAGAATCAGAAAAGGACACAGGCTTTTACGTCAGAATTGATTATAGGGTTGAGGGAACAAACTTGACTGACCAGGATTTTCAGGATCATCTGAACAACATAATGGATATTGCCAGATAACGATGTTTATTTGGCGTGCTGAAGGTTGGTGATTACATTGTATCAAGTCAAAATTACCGTCTTAAAAAGATGCTTTTATGAAGAGCTCGCATAAAGCATATTTATCGGAAGGGAAAGAGGTTGGGCCGTGCCCTCTCTAAAAGAAGGAGACGTGTTTATATACGAAGGGGGTGCAGAAATGCCTGATGGCTTTTGTCCATGGGCATGGATTGATATATATGGAGGGGTAAGTGCGAAGGCTGCAGGTGCTACATATACGCCATGGTATAACAAAGATGGCGTGCAGGTTTTATGTTGTACGGATGGAATAAGACCTGTTATTTTCGCAGTTGAAACGATTTGAGATAAATAGTACATCAGTTAATTCTTATGCTTGATACGTCTGCACTTAAGTTGGCTTATTGGGTAGAATCGGAACAGTATACAATTAACCTGTGTATTATAAGTATTTATTTATAATATTACATAGGTTTTATAAAGCATTTACAGGAGGATTGTATATGAAAAATGTTATTGGTCATTGTGTTTGTGGGGCAGTTGAAATAATGATTAAGGAATACGGTAACTTCGTATATACCTGCCATTGCGATACTTGCCGCCGAATGAACTCCGGTCCTGTGCTTTCTGTTGATCCAGGCCCAAAAGAAAACATTGAATTTACACGTGGCAAAGAAAAAATAACTATATACCAGGACGAAGAAGTGGAGCGCGGATTCTGCTCAATTTGCGGTACATATCTATTCTGGCACAATCCGGAGCGTAACCATTACTGCATGAATGCCGAGCTGTTTGATGAAATCATTAAGGAAGCTGCTTTTAACCTGGAACTGTTCTATGATATGAAACCAGCTTACTATTCTTTTGCAGGGGAACGCAAAAAACTGGACAGGAACTTTAATGAAATCAAGAATGATTAGTAGCAACTAAGCGGATTCTTTCGTGTATACAGCATTGTCCTACAACATGTTATCTGTAAAGAGGGCTTATAGATAAACAAAAAGGAGAAATGATTATGACTTATAGCGCTGACACGAAAGAGAACGCCGCGTGGCTTAAAAAATTAATTATTGATTTTGTCAATGAGTCTTCTGAAAACTCCCTGGGCGGAAGCTATAATGAGAAAGCATGGGATGAACCATTAGTTGGATTCTCACGGGGTGATGATCCGTATTATACCTGGCTTAAGCAGGATATCGGTGATTTTCATTTGACCCCATATGAGATCTTCAGCAAAGCCTTTCCAACAGTTGAAACAAATCCATCAGGCTTGTCTGTAATATGCTGGATCCTGCCTCAGACAGAAGCAACAAAGTCGGATATGCGCGCTGTACAGAAATATCCTTCCGAACGGGCTGTATTATCGCGTGTAAACGGTGAAACATTCAATCAGAAAGTTATGCAGTATGTTGTTGGCGCCCTGAGGGAGCGTGGTTATGAAGCTGTCGCGCCTTCGATATCCGAATATTGGGGCATCAAAATGTCAGAAAAGTATGGAATTGCTTCAACATGGTCAGATAAGCATGTGGCCTTTATATCCGGGTTGGGTACGTTCAGCCTGACTGACGCACTGATCACCGAATATGGGTCAGCAATAAGGATAGGATCAGTTGTGTCAAACATACCGATAGAAGCTACTGAGCGAAAGTATTCCAAATATAATGAGTATTGCCTGCACTTTTCAAAGGGAGTCTGCATGAAGTGTGCAGACAGGTGCCCGGCAGGTGCAATAAGTGAGAAAGGGCATGACAAAATAAAATGCAGAGAATATCTGAATAACGTAGCTTCAAAATACATAGATGAAAACTACAAGGTAAATACAAATTTTTGCGGTCTTTGCCAGTTTGGTGTTCCTTGCGAATCGTGTATGCCTGTTGCGGATTAAATTATCGATGAGTTTCACCGGGTTGAAAAGTAAAGATTATGTGTTGTTTTTGGCTTGGGCATTAGGTATGCTAATTACAATAAGCAATACCTCGGTTTGTGTTACCCCAAAGGGGGTCTTGTATATGCCATACGCGGTAGTATTGCTTTTTGATAAGAACAGCGACGAATACATAAGAGAAATATGGCGAACCCTAAAAGAGAGCGGCATCAGTTCATACATGCAGGATTCGGGAAGTGTTCCGCATATCACGTTATCGGTATTCAAGGAACTGGATACTGCTGATGCGGATAAGAGACTGATTGCCTTTTCGGAAAAAGTGTCAAAGTTAAAGCTTGTTCTGGCAAGCCTCGGCGCTTTTCCGACAGAGGACGGTGTGCTGTTCCTGGCGCCGGTAGTCACCGAGGAATTATTGCGCGTCCATAAGGCTTTCCATGATCTTTTCGACGATTTAAAGGAGAGACAGATGCCGTACTATCTTCCCGGCTCATGGGTTCCACACTGCACTTTGGCGCTCAATATACCAAAAGAAAAGGTACATAAGGCTCTTGACGCCGTAATAAGGGCATATAAGCCGATAGTCGCTGAAGTGGACCGGGTTGGCCTGGTTGAGTACCATCCTGTAAAAGTCCTTAAGGAATACAAGTTCAAAGAGTAATATAGAATGGAAAGACAGACTACAAGGGAGGGGCAGCATAAAATGACAAGAGTATATTTCGTACGGCACGCACAACCTGACACCAAACACGGAGAGGACAGGACCTGGCCATTGACTTCTGTCGGGCTTCAGGATCGAAAAAAAGTAACCGAGCTTTTGACCAAGTTCCCGATAGACTGTTTTTTCTCAAGCCCATATAGAAGGTCTTATGATACCATTGCAGAATGCGCTGAGGCATTCGGAATGGAAATACATACGGACGAAAGGTTCAGGGAGCGGAAATCCGGGGAAAACGGACATGCCGTGGAATTGCTTGAAAGACGGTGGCAGGATTTCAGCTTCTGCGAGCCGGGCGGCGAATCTCTCGGAAGTGTTCAGAAGCGCAATATCGAAGCGCTGAATGAAATACTAATCGCCAATAAGGACAAGAACATCGTTATCGGGACACATGGCACGGCTTTAAGCACAATTCTGCACTACTACGATCCGAGTTACGGATGCGAGGGCTTCAAGCGCATATGGTACTGGATGCCATACGTTATCAGGGTTGATTTTGACGGGACTAAATATATAGGCAGGCATGAGCTATTGATAGTTGAAAGGGGATACATAGATTAGAACATGGGAAAGAGGATTGGTGCTTTTTCAGGAATTATTGTCGGTCTTGCCTCCAATATCGTTACTACGGCCATGGTTGCGGTTTTGGAGCGGCTGATCTGTATTGGACAATGGTAACAGATACGGGACTTGAAAGAATAAATTATGCAGTTGGACAAGTATGGCATGAACTGCTGACGATATGCCGTCATGACATAATTAAATGAATTGAGAGGTTGTAAATGAGCGGCCTAAACCTTGTTTTAGCGGACATCAAGTACAAAAACGAATACCTTAAGTTCATATCGGAGTGCCGTGATGATATAAAGAAAACGGGCTTTGATTCCGTAATACCTCTTTCAAGCGAGGCAACGGTTGAAGCCGACATAAAAAGACTGAATGATTACCATGCCGGGAAAAACCTCCCGCAAGGCTGGGTTCCGGCAAGCACATACTGGCTTTTGGAAAGCAACAGCCGGATCATCGGAACAGTGATAATAAGGCACAGGCTGAATAAAAGCCTGGAACACAGGGGCGGGCATATTTCGTACTACATACGGCCTTCCGAGAGAGGCAAGGGCTATGGGGCCAAAATGCTGTCACTGGCGCTGGATCGCTGCAGGGACCTTGGTATTGAGAAGGTGTTAATTACTTGTAAAAAAGACAATCTTCCCTCGAGGAAAGTCATAGAGAAAAACGGGGGCGTGCTGTTTTCAGAAGGCATTGACGGCTTCGACACCATACAAAGGTATTGGATATACCTTTAGAATATGTAGAGCCTTTGGAAAAACCCGACATATTAGATGTGTGCCACGAAATATATACTGATATACACACACAAGCCGGGCTGAATCATTCTGCATACGGGACAGAAATCAACTGGCATATCATTTTGTAAGGAAGGTCTTGCAAGTTACAAGGGGGATTTTATTATGCAAATAGATTCTATACAGATACGGCCGGCCAGGCTTGAGGATATTGATGAAATTGTCCGGATACGCATTAAGCTCAGGGAGTACGAGGAGAGATGCAACGAAAACCTTTGGAGTATGAGCGAAAAAGAGATAAAAGGGCTGACGGAGAAATTCAAGAGCTTCATTGAAGATGAAAATGCAAGGCTGGTTGTCGCAGAAGATGCCGATACGAACAGGATTATCGGTTTAGGCCTTGGCAGGGTCCAGTTCCACGACTCGTATGTTCCCGGCAAATCCGGAAAGCTGGACGATATATGGGTGGACGGAGACTACAGGCGAAAAGGGATCTGCAAGCGCATTGTCAAAACGCTTCTTGATTTCTTCAAAGACAAGGGCGCAGACGTAATTTGCCTGAATTATGTAAAAGGCAATTCGTTCGCGGAGATTGTCTGGCCGAAGCTGGGCTTCAAGGATACACTTATCTTCGCGCAGGCTGATTTGAACGAGCTTTATGAAAGGCTGTAAAAAAGAAAGGCGGAATATGAAATGATAAGAAGGTTTGAGATGTCGGAAAAACGGTTTTTGTGATGGGGAGCATGTCCTGTTCATGTACAAGGCGGTCAATGCTCAACATAACAAAACATTGTTATTAAAAGACATATGTACTTGAGAAAATATGCCTGCCATAGTATTTAGCATTGGTCCGCCCGGCAGGATGGGCTTTGACGATAGTTTTCCCATGTCCAGTATTATTGTTTGGGGAGAGTTAAAATGCCAGTCATACCTACCATTATAGGAAAAACTATAGTTTTAAGGGGGCCGCGCGAAAGCGATATTGATGACAGGTTGTCCGGTATGGAATAGAAGAAGCCAGGAAACTGGGATTGTTGGCTTTACGGGTCGAAAAAGACAGTTTTTGGCGTATAATATCAGAAAAAAACGGTGCATGATGCGGGCGATCAGGCCGCAAGAGCATGTCCGCACCAAAAAAGTATGATCTTAAGGGGGATATATGGTACTATCAGATAAAACCATCATTCAATTGCTAAGCGAAGGAAAGCTTAAAATCTCGCCGTTAAATAGCAACCAGATACAGTCTGCCAGCGTGGATATAAGGCTTGGCAATACCTTCAGCATCGTGGAGGATTCGCCTACCGGTATCATCACGCTTGAAAACGAGATCAGCTACAAGACCATAAAGACGGATACATACATCCTTCTTCCCGGGCAGTTCGTGCTTGCCACCACGATGGAGTACATCGAGCTGCCGGATGATCTGACCGCGTTTGTTGAAGGCAGAAGCTCACTGGGCAGGCTGGGGCTGTTTATACAGAACGCCGGATGGGTGGACCCCGGGTTCAAGGGCGAGATTACCCTCGAACTATATAACGCCAACCGCTGCGCGATTGAACTGAAAGCCGGCCGAAGGATAGGCCAGCTTGTCTTTGCCAGGATGGATAGTCCCGCGCTTAATCCTTATAAAGGTAAATACCAGGGGCAAAGAGGCGCAACAGGCTCAAAGGTGTTCTTGGATGATGAAGTGACCGGGGATAAGGAGAAAGGATCTTCCAACCAGCAGGCTAAACGGGGGGATTGATTTGTTCCTGTACCATTACTTCGATAAATCAGTAGGCCCTTTTGTCAATTTGTCGGATTTGCCCATAGATGAGGCAAAAAAGATCCTGGATGAAATAAAGGCCAAGAAACCGCATGTTATGTGCGCAAAACGCCATCCCGAATACATGGAGGACAGGCATTACTATGAAAACTTGCTCAGGACCGAGTTTTTGAAAAAAGGCGGCGTAATAAAAAGAAAATCCCCTCATTACATGGTTGTTGAACACAGCCCGTGGCTGAGCTCGTGGTATGAAAACAGCGCTTATATAAAGATCCCGATTGAGGAGTTTGACATAAAGACTGTTTCTTTTACATACGGGGATTCGCATCCTGTGTTCAGCCCGCGGAAGAACATGATGGACGATAAGGAATACCGCAGGAAACTGTATACCTATGACGAGATATTGAAGCTCATAGAAAAGTATGGACTTCCCCAGGACTGGAATGACGACGGGAGGTTTGGTCCCGAGCGGTACATCGAGGCCCAGGTGTGGAGCGATGAACCCATAGAAAGATACATCAGGGAGTATAAGAGAAGCTAAAACTGACCGGTATTGAGAACCCGGAATTTCCCGCAGCCAGGCAGACACAAGATATCAATGGAAAAAAGGAGGAGCTTTTTATGGAAGTGGAAATCCGCGAGGCAACAGCTCATGATCTTCCGGGGATACTCGAACTTTACGCACAGCCGGATATGGATAACGGCAAGGTATTATCCATAGAACAGGCGGAGGCAATATTCCGAAGGATGACTTCCTATCCCAATTACAAGGTATACGTCGCGATGCTTGAGGGAACGATTGTGGGCACATTCGCGCTGGCAATCATGGATAACCTGGCTCACATGGGCTCGCCTTCCGGGTTGATTGAGGATGTTGTGGTAAAATCAGCTTACCAGGGCAAGGGGATCGGAAAGCAGATGATGAGGTACGCGATTGATTGCTGCAGGAAGCACGGATGCTACAAGGCTGTGCTGTCAAGCAACCTGAAAAGGGAGAAGGCCCATAAGTTCTACGAATCCCTGGGCTTCAGAATACACGGTTACAGCTTCTTGCTGGAATTATAAACACGGCTGCCAAAATTACATATACAGGAGGAATAACCATGAAAATTTACCAGGTTGACGCTTTTACCGAAGAGCCGTTCAAGGGTAATCCCGCGGGAGTGTGCATACTGGAGGAGAAAAAACCGGATAAATGGATGCAGGATACCGCAGGCGAGATGAACCTGCCCGAAACCGCATTCCTTTACCCGATGGACCAGGGGTACAGCCTTCGCTGGTTTACGCCGAATTCTGAGATTGATCTCTGCGGGCATGCCACATTGGCGAGCGCCCATATTCTATGGGAAAGAGGATATCTGAAGAAGGACCAGGAGGCATATTTCCATACGAAAAGCGGGCTTCTTACCGCGAAACTTGAAGAAGGGTGGATCCAGCTTAATTTTCCGGCAACACCCGAAGAAAAGGCCGACGCGCCGGAGGGACTCATTGAAGCCCTGGGCGTCAATCCAATATATACCGGGAGAAGCGTGTTCGATTACCTGGTAGAGCTTGATTCGGAGGAATCGGTAAGGAATATCAAGCCTGATTTTGAAAAACTCCTCAAGGTGCGGACAAGGGGAGTGATCGTCACGGCAAAATCTTCTGAGTATGATTTTGTGTCACGCTTTTTCGCGCCGGCTATAGGCGTCCCCGAAGACCCGGTGACAGGTTCAGCCCATTGCTGCCTTGGCCCATACTGGATGAAAAAGCTTGGGAAAGACACCTTCATCGCGTACCAGGCGTCCGGGCGTGGCGGTGTTCTGAAAGTACGTGTGGCTGGTGAGAGAGTGCTGCTAATGGGTAAGGCGGTTACTGTTCTTGAAGGGGACCTGCTCTACTGATAAGGAAAGCCCGCATCATGATCTGCCCGGATTTTACGGAAGTGTTTTTATTAAAACATAGTTGAAATTTATGCCTGAGTATGAAATAATTGTTGGAAGCAAACCGGAGACAGAATTAACGCAGTATGTAAAATTTTCATAGTTAAGTTAGCATACTGAAGTTAATTAGATATCTGGGAGTGATATTATGACCGGGGATGATATCGCCGTTACGGTCGATGAAGTTATCGAAAGCATCAGCGATCCCGTATCAAGAGAGATCTCGGAGAGGATACTCAGGCTTTTTGCAGACAATGGGCTGACTTACAGGATAAAAACGGGTTATGGAAACGTGTACCGGATCTTCTGCTATATCAGGAAAAGCAAGGAGGCCCTGATCATCAACCCCATCGGAAAGAACTTCGGGCCGTTCGAGCTGCAGATGCGAATCAAGAGACAGGATACACTTGATAGCCTTGAATTGTTCTCCCCTAACGTGGTCAGACAGATACTGGCGAGCAAGGACTGTGCAGGGCCATTTTGCGTCAACTGCGGCTCTGAATACAGGTTTACATACAAGGGCAAGCCATACCGCAAATGCCACATGCTCTGCGATAATTTTGTTTTCAGGCGCCTGACCGACGAAGATATTGATTCGGTTGTATCAATAGTAAAGAGTGAAATAGATTATCACAGTCAAGGGAGGGCAAGGTAGATGAACAGGTACACAATACATATGAAGAAGGCTGGTATTGCAGCTTTTTTTACAGGCGTTGCAGTACTGGCACTGTCTTTGGTAATATCGATGGTCTTTTCGGATGATCCGATACACAGATCGCTGCATGTTATTTCAACCGTGCTTGTTACTTCATGCCTGGCGTATAATGTTTATCTTGAACTTACCGAAAGAAAACTGATTAATAGCGGTCAATGCGTGGTTATAGGAAGCGGAAGACCAGGGGAACAGTTTGTTTTACTGATGTCGCTGATCCTTGCTGTTTTTCTCCTGATTTATCCTGTTTTTCGCGCAGGTGTGCTGAATGTCTATGCCCCAATTACAATAATTGCTATTGCCTGCCCTTTCTGCATGAGGACGACCAGGAACAGGATAATAATTGCGGAAGAATATGTTGTACTCAAGGACATCTTCGTCAATAAACCGTATATCCTGGGATATGTAAGGGATCAAAATACAAATTGCCTCATGATTTCCTGCCGTGATGGAAAAAAGTTTTCTGTAAGAATTGAGCCAGGCGAGGTTGCAAAACTGGAAGAGAGCAATATTTGTCAGGTTGTGCATTAAGGGTAATTATCATCTATGCTTATGGCATATGTGGATTACCTGGGCTTCGGTATTTTGCGGGGGAGTCTAGTTGGTCGCCTTAAGCCGCATCTCGAAAATTACGGCAGAATGCTGAGAGGCGGATGCCATTCCCGTTTCCGTGTGTTCTGACTACGGGATAAGCCTTATTTACAAGTGTTCGCAGTGCGCAATTAGCTGCCCGGTCGGTGAAAAGCCAGGCATCATCGGGCTCCTGGAATACTGAGTCTTAAACGTTACGGTTGGATTGATTGAAAGGTGTACGGCTATGAGACTGCTGTATTAACATGGAAGGCATATTCGTGATAGTATCTTTAGAGAAATCAGATTTATCCGCATGCCTCGAGGTGTTTCACCGGGGTTATGGAACCGTTGCGGAGGTGTTCTGACTGATCACCCGGTTTACGGTCGGGTACATGGAATGCAGGCTTTAAGGGGAGTTGCTCATGATAAGGAAAGCCACGATTGAGGATGTTATCCGTATAGCGGAAATTCATGTTATGGGCTGGAGGTTTGCATATCGCAACCTTATTTCGGATGAGTTTCTTTTCAGGAACATGAATGTCCCCGCAAGGATTGCAAGGTTTACAAAGGCTATAGAGGACGGCAAGGAAGATATATACGTTTACGAGGAGAATCAAATCGTAAAGGCTTTCATGATTATCGGGCCGTGCAGGGATGAGGACAGGCCATCCTCTTTCGAACTATGGGGCCTTTATGTCGATCCTTTTATGCTGAGGAACGGGATTGGTTCCAAAATGCTGAACTTCTGCGAACAGAGGGCGCTGGAACAGGGATACGGGGATGTGGTCTTGTGGGTCCTGGAGGACAACATGATAGGCAGGAACTTTTACGGAAAGATGGGATATGCATTTGACGGGACCAGGAAATACCTGGACAGATTCGGACTGTACGAGGTAAGGTATCAAAAGATCATCGGGTAGGAAGAACGTTTTTGGCGGATTGATCGGCTTGCTTTTTCATGGCTGGTTGGACTCACCAATCAGCTTTTGTTTTACGAGGCAGCACATGAAAATAATAAATTATACCGTTTAAGTATTGATATTCCTGTAGTTTATATTTAAAATAATAAAAATACCTGGGTTTCCGAGGAAGATATGTGTATGAACGAGTACAAGGAATCCAGATGGGCAAGAGAGATCATTTCGCTGCAGCATGAGGACGGAAGCTGGGGATATTTCCATTCTCTCGGCGTTCCGACGAAAATCAATGCCATTACAACCGAACAGGCATTAAGGCGCCTTGAAATACTCGGGTTTACGATTGATGACGTGCCCATCCAAAAAGCCGTGTCATATATGCGAAGCTGCCTGTCGGGAGAAAGCCAGATCCCGGACAGAAGAGAAAAACTTCACGATTGGGATCTTTTTACTTCGCTTATGCTGTCTGCCTGGATCCGCCGTTTTGACCCGGAAGACAAGCTTGCAGGCGATGCGGCAAAGAAGTGGGCCGAGATCATAAGCAGTTCTTTCCTGGATGGCACGTACCGGCATGACAGGTACGAAAAAGCATACAGGCAGGTTTTCAGGAAAGCGCCCCGCGGAGGAAGATTCGTCGATTTTGTTCATTTTTATACTGTATCGCTGCTTTGCAATTATCTTGATAAAGCGGTAGAGGAAGCCATGTTCGATTATATACTGGGCCATGATACCGGCATTTATTACATATATGAAAAATGCCTTCAGTACCCGCCCGAAGCTTTCAGGTCGAAACGGGCGAGTTCGTATATCGGGGCGATTGAGCTTCTCTCGGAGTACAAGAACCCCAGGTGCAAAGCGAAACTGGGGTTCGTCGCCGAGTGGCTGAACCGCAACAGGGAACCTGACGGCTCATGGGATATGGGACCCGATGCAAAAGACGGAGTGTATTTCCCGTTATCGGATTCGTGGAGATCGAAGGAAACTAGGAAGAAAGACTGTACATACAGGATTTTAAGGCTGATCGGGAGTTTATCCGGAGACTGAACCTGGTTGGCAAAATACAAATAACCTGTTGCAGCACGGAGGATGCGAAATGAGAATAAGTTTTCACTTTACCATACATACGGGGAGGGTGTAGAGCCAAAGCCCGGTGACCACCTTACGCTGAGGGAATTTGCGGAGCATGTAAGGAGATTCAGGGAAGAAGGCCTCCTAAAACCCGATGGCCTGGTATATGCGACTCATATATCCCATGAGGGTAACCTTGTTCACGACGAGTTTGAGGCAATGGCAGAAAAGTCAGGCTACCGCATCGCATATGACGGTCTCCGGGTTGAACTGGACTGACTTGATGCGGCCGGAGCGGTTTGGCCTCAATAAAGAAGTGCAGGGGTATCTGGCGATGTTTTTCGAACTGGTTATGGGAATACGCGAGATAGCTGATGGCAAGGTAAAGGTTAACACCAGGGAAGCAGTAAGATCAGTTATATTTAAGAACGGGCTTTTGCTGATGGTCAAAACAAACAAGGGAGATTTAAAACTTCCCGGAGGCGGCGTAGGAAACGGTGAAAGCCATGAAGAAGCCTTGATCAGGGAGGTACGCGAAGAAACAGGATACTCGGTAGTAAGGGTTAGAAAAAAGGTCGGAACTGTAACCGAAAGACGCGAGGACTATTTTGAAAAAGGTTCAATTTTCGAGATGGTTTCTCATTACTTCCTTTGCGATGTTTCAGATGACCAGGGATTACAGGACCTTGACGATTATGAGGATGATCTTGGCTTATGTCCCTGCTGGGTGAGTATTGACGAAGCGATTGAAAATAACGAGATGGTTATGGCCACAGGCGGAGAAGACATAAACAAATGGGTGAGAAGGGAAAACGAAGTATTGCGTAGATTGAAAGAGATACTGCAATAAATGCGGTCCTTGTCCGCAGAAAGTATAAAAAGAAAAGCGAGGGATAGGTATGAAACTTGCAGAAGCGCTGATAATAAGGGCCGATATCCAGAAAAGGATCGAGCAGCTTAAGTACAGGATCTTAAGATCCGTAAAGGTGCAGGAAGGAGAGGAACCACCTGAAGATCCCAACGCGCTTGTCTCTGAACTGGATAAACTGTATGCTGAATTGGCCAAAATGATCAAATGCATTAACAGGACAAACTCTTCCGTAGAGTTCAGCCCTGGCAAAACACTTGCCGATGTGCTTGCGGAACGTGACGTTTTATCCGCGAAAAGAAACGCCTTGGATGCAATCGCCGAGGCCGCAGCAATAAGGCAGGAGCGTTACAGCAAGTCGGAAGTCAAGTATATAAGCACTGTAAATATAAAAGAAATCCAGAAAGACATCGATCAACTGTCGAAGCAATACCGTGAGTTGGATTCAAAGATACAGGCATTGAACTGGACCGTTGATTTGATTGAGTGATCATGAAGGCGTAGCGTTTATTCGGGGAAGCGAGCACAACCAACTGTCCGTAAGTATGGCTTTTGGCTCGTATGAGGAACCATACAGGCAGGTTCGATCCCTGCGCAGTACAAATTATGTTCAGTATTGTGACATGGGTACAAGTTACTGTTATTGTTACTACCGCGTGCTGGTCTTCGAATAAAGGCGAGGGTGGGTAAGGGGAATAAACTGTCAGCGGCAAAAGCCTTTGAAAAGGCCCGATTTGAATAACTGAAAGGACAAGATCAGGGCCATAGCTCTGATTTGCGAACTCAATGCGGTTGAAAAAGAACAGACGCCGCCCGAGTATTGGGATTATGTCCGCGAACAGGATATGAGATCAAAGGAATGTTGAGGGTGGTTTGTATGGAAGGGCTGAAAATCAGGGTTTGCACCGATGATGACCTGGATTTGCTGGCGGTTTTCAACAAGCAACTGATCGAGGATGAGAGACATGACAACAAGATGAACGTGGAGCAGCTCCGGGAAAGGATGAGGGGATTCATAAATACCGGCTATAAGGCTTATATGTTTGAAAATGGCTCAAGAACCATTGGCTACGCCCTTGTCGACCACACGAGAAAACCCTTGTATTTAAGGCAGTTTTTCATCTGCAGGGATGTAAGAAGAAAAGGCTACGGGAGGGCAGCGTTCAATAAGCTGCTTGATTTCCTGAACGCGGATGCCATCGATATCGAGGTGCTGTCCTGGAATACGGGCGGAATAGGATTCTGGCGGGCCATGGGCTTTAGGGACCGCAGCATATACATGAGGTTGGAGAAAAAAAGCGGAAAAGAGCCCTGAGTAGCGCCGGGTCTGCGGAATGGAGGAAATGGGATGGTCTTGAAAACAGGTATTGACGAGCTTGTGCTAAGACCGTTCAGGATCGAGGACGCCGAATCCTACAGCAGGCACGCAAACAACTACAACATCTGGAGATTCATGAGGGACGAATTTCCGCACCCTTATACATACTACCATGCCGTGGAATACATAGACGACGTGTGCATCCCCAACAATGGCTATTACTTTGCGATAGACTACCAGGGCGCCGTTATAGGCGATATACATATTGCGAAACAGACCGATATACTACGGCTCTCCGGCTTCCTCGGCTACTGGCTTGGGGAAGAGTTCTGGGGAAGGGGTTTTGCGACAGAAGCCGTAAAAACGATAACAAGGCACGCATTTGAGAACCTTGGCTTAATCAGGGTCTTTGCGCGGGTATTCGCCACGAACAAGGGGTCAATCCGTGTACTGGAAAAAGCGGGGTTCAAGCAGGAAGGCCACTTTAAAAACGCGATCATAAAAGAAGGAGTTATTCTTGATCAACTCCAGTATGCGAAATTAAGAACATAGGAAACCTTGAGGAAAACGCCCCGTGAAGGGCCGGAAATCGTATAGCGGGTGACGAAACGCCACGAAGGATTATAGGGGAAGATGACGTATGGCCATGGAAGAATTAAGGGAGAGAATAAGAGAATACATAGGCATAAACCGCCGAAACATGGCACCGGAATACAGGGTTCTGGACGTGCAGGATTGCGGGGAATACACAAGAAGCCTGGTATGCTATCCTGGCAGCGAGAACGACGAAATCCCGGCCTATTTGCTGGCGCCGAAAGGCGAAGGCGTTTTCCCGGCAGTATTGGTCCATCACCAGCATAACGGCGAAAGGCACCTGGGCAAGAGCGAGGTTTGCGGGCTTGCGGGCGATCCCCTGCAGGCATTCGGCTCAGAACTTGCCAAGAGGGGTTTTATGGTGCTTGCCCCGGACTCGATATGCTTTGAAGACAGAAGGCCCCATATGAAGGGAATCGTTCCAGACGAAAAGAATGATTTCATGTATCATTATAACGAGATGTGTTATCGTATCCTGGCCGGAAGTTCCCTGATGAAAAAGGTTATCGCCGACGCGAACATAGGGTTTGAACTTCTGAAAAACCATCCGAAGGCTGACAAGGAAAGGATAGGGGTTTTAGGCCATTCATACGGCGGGAATACGGTTATCTTCCAGATGGCTTTGAACGAGGAGATCGCCTTTGGCTGTTCCAGCGGCGCAGCCTGCACATACAGGCATAAAATGCGCGCAGGAACCGGGATCGAGATGGCGGAAGTCATCTCCGGCTTTTTCAGGGAATTCGATATCCCGGACCTGGTAAAATGCATGGCGCCGAGGCATGTTCTATTGGTTTCAGCGACGGAAGACAAGTACTCCGCGGATGCCGATTATATCGCAGCACAGGCAAAAGAAGCATACAAACTGTTTGGCGCTGAAGACAGGCTTGAGCATCACAGATACGCCGGCGGCCATGCGCTTACCGAGGAGAGGTTCAACAATATCATCAACTGGATCGTACAGAAGGGGAATTCGCCGGATGAAAAACCTTGGCAGAACCGCTGAGCGAGGAAACGAACATGAGTGAAATAAGAAAAGATTGGAGGGATTTTATGAAGGCGTCAGAGATCGAAAAATATGTAACCGGCCTGTTCGACGAGGAAAAGATTGCGGCCGAGGGTGAGTCCGGGTTCCATGTTGATGATTCGCGCGAAATAAAAAGGATAGGCTATGCGACAAACCTTACCCCCGAAACGGTAAAGGACGCCGTCGAAAAGGGCGCCGACCTTATTATCACGCATCACGACGCGTGGGATTTTATATACGGAATGAAGGACTATTGCTATGACATCCTGAATAAGCACGGGATATCCCATTTCTTCATCCATGCGCCGCTGGATGACGCTGACTTCGGAACGAATGTCGCGTTCATGAACAGGCTCGGCATTGTTAACCTGGAAAAGGCCACCCTGCTGGATGGAAGATTCTATTGCGGGCGCATAGGCGAGCTTCCGGAGCCAATGGAGTTCGAGGCATTGGTATCGAAAGTGGAGGACATTCTCGGCGAAAAGGTGAAAAGCTGGAAGAACAACGATAGGATGGTTAGAAAGGTCGGCTTTGTATCCGGCGGAGGGATGATGACCGACTATATTAGGGAGCATGCGGATAAAGGCTGCGATGCGTTTATTACCGGCGAAAAGACGCTTTACACGGTCCAGTACAGCGAGTTCGCAAAGATTAGCCTCATTGTCGGAAGCCACACGTTTACCGAGATTTTCGGGGTTCAAAGCCTGTGTGAAAAGATTAAGGAGAAGTATGGGGAGATTGAGATCATAAAACTTAGCGAGGAGCACAAGGAATGAGGGTTATAGTCACGGATCTTGACGGGACGCTTTTAAGACAGGATAAAACCATATCGGAGCGGACCCTCAGGGCGATGAATGAAATCGTAACCAAGGGTTACAGGTTCATCGTGGCAACAGCCCGCCCCAAGAGAGCGGTTACAGGGATTATTCCTTCCAGGTTCCTGGACTATTACCTTATATGCTATAACGGCGCGGAGATTTACCATGGAGACCAGCTCATATACAGCAATTACCTGGAAGCGGGCGCCGTCGGGAAAACCGTGCGGCGGTTTTTGGAAAACTACCCGGGAATAAGGATATCCCTCGAGATAATGAACCGCCTGTATGCCAATTTTGATGTAAGCATAATGAGCGGATGGCTTCCCGAATACACGTTTGTCGATTTTGAAGACTTCGAATTCAGGCCTTCGGCTAAGATACTGGTCGATCTTCGCGAGGTTGATGATGTAGGCAGGATTTACAGCTTTCTGCCCGATGATTTCAACATGGTTGTAACCGATGGCGGAACCCTTGGCCAGATTGCCCATAAGGACGTTTCAAAGATGAACGCCATCCGAGCCCTGTCAGGAATACTGGGATTTAGGTATTCCGATGTCATAGCCTTCGGCGACGATTACAACGATATTGACATGCTAAGGGAATGCGGCATTGGCATAGCGATGGGGAATGCCCCGGACGAAGTGAAAAGGGTTGCCAAAAGGGTAACGGACACAAACGACAATGACGGGGTAGCCATTGAACTTGAAAGGATAATAAGGCAGCTGAATGAAACGCAGGATGCGTAAACATGGCTGTTAAGCAAGTAAAACTACAAGGAGAGAGATGCATGAAAACTTGGAATGTGGAGTACAGGAATTCACTTTCGGCGGAGGACTTCATAAAGCTTCGCAAAACCACAGGCTGGAGGGAGATCACGCTGCAGCAGGCCCGGCGCGGAATCGAGAATGCGGCCTATATCGTTTCGGCTGTTGTTGACGGTGAAACCGTTGGTATGGGCAGGCTGGTGAGCGATGGCGGCTACACCGCGTTAATCTGTGATATAATTGTCCTTCCCGAGCACCAGGGAAAAGGCATAGGGAAAACCATAGTAAGCATGATTATGGACTACATAAGGAATTCAATGGAACCGGGCGAATCGGTCCTGGTGAACCTTATGGCGGCAAAGGGCAAGGAGCCTTTCTACAAGAAGTTCGGGTTTATCGAAAGGCCGAACGAAGAACTTGGCGCGGGCATGACGCAATGGTTAACAAAGGAGTGAGAGAAAGAAGAGCGGTAATGATGGACAGGATAAAGCTTGTTTTGCCATCGCCGGAGTATAAAGAGCAGATTATGGATTACAAAAGAGAATTCCTTGAGAACGGCGACAGCATGGACGGAACTGCCGGACTGAACCGCTTTGACACTTTCGAGGAATGGTACAGCGCCGTTTGTGACAACTCAAGGGAAGAAACTGTGAGGGAGGGGCTGGTTCCCGCGACCACCTTCCTGGCCATGTCAGCAACTGATAACCGCCTGATCGGCATGATCGACATAAGGCGCCGCCTGAACGAACATTTGTACAATATCGGCGGGCATATCGGCTACAGCGTGAGAAAATCGGAAAGGCGAAAGGGTTACGCGACCGAAATGCTTGCGCTGGGCCTTCAGGAATGCCTGAAGCTGAATATAAGGAAGGTGCTGATTACCTGCGACAAGGATAATATCGCGTCGGCAAAGACCATTATCAGGAATGGCGGGATGCTGGAAAACGAAATACAGGTGGGAAACCGGACCATACAGAGATATTGGATCACGCTTGAATAGCCTTGATATTTACATATGTGAGGTTCTTGAATGGATCCATACCAGGTTCTCAACCGAATAGCCGGACGGTACTCAGACATACTTAAGGACAATCTCGTCGGGATATACCTGCACGGGTCTTTGGCCATGGGCTGTTATACGGAGCGGAGCGATATCGATTGTCTGGTTGTTGTGAACGAACCCCTGGATTTCAAGACGAAACGGCTTCTTGCCGATGAATTGCTGCAGCTTCAAGGGTTGCCGGAAAAGGGTATCGAGATGAGCGTTATCCTGCTGAAACACGCCCGGGATTTCAAGTGTCCCACCCCGTTCGAGCTTCATTTTTCCGATATGCTTAAGGAGAATTATGAAAAGGACAGGGATTATATCTGCGAAGGCGCCGACAAGGACCTGGCAGCCCACATGACGGTTATAAAACACCGCGGAAAAAGTTTATACGGCAGAAATATACCCGAGGTATTCGGCGACATACCGCGAGAGTATTATATTGATTCATTGCTTTATGATATGAAGGACGCAAGGGAAGGGATCATACATAACCCTGTATATTACTTGCTCAACCTTTGCCGGGTTTTATGCTTTTTGAAGCATGGCAGGATCCTGTCCAAACTTGAAGCAGGCAACTGGGTGATTGAACACTTGCCCACGGAATTCAGACTATTGCTGAAAAACGCTGTCGGCACGTACCAGGATCGGCCGGGCATTGAAAAATGGAACCATGATGAGCTTATCGGCTTTGCTGGGTTTATGCTGGATGAAATATACCGTTTGGCAGATTCGGAACAAGGAGAAGATTGAAATGGCTTCATGGAATGAATTGTATCTGGATGAAAACCTGGTAAACTTCCTGGCGGTATGGCCCCAGCCCGAGACACTAAATGGAACATCCTTGTACAGAAGGTTTTGTGTTAAAGCGAATTGGGGATAATATGGTCTTTGAGTTTACAGACAGTGAAGGAAACGATACTGAGGTTTACGCAAAGGCGAAGTAACAGGTCCTCGAATGGATGCTGAGGATACATGGGGTGTTTTTTTCCCGTGCCTCGTAGTGCCGTTATTCCCGGTTTTCACAAGGGAAACGGGCAGTATGATCGGAACGGTGCTGCCGGAGATTTGGTGCGCGTATTTCCTGCCCATATGCATACTCGGGTACAGGTACTTCGATCGTACGGAGTACGGAAAACAGGGTAAACATTGGACGGGAAAAACCACAGTACAGCAGGAGGAATAATTATGCCAAAACGGGAACTGACGGAAGAACAGAAGAAAGCGGATGTTGACTTATACATAATCATAATCCTGACCGTATTGGCATTGGCGGTATACCTGGGCTTCCAGGACTGGTTCGTAACGTTTGCAAAGAACGTGGAAGTACATATACTGCTGCGCACGCTGGTAATGGCATTAATGCAGTTTGGCGTCGCAGGTCTTGGGATTTCCGCTGTAATGCTTTTAAGGAAAGAGAGCTTCAAAAACTACGGGCTGAAGGCAAAAGGGACGCTGAAATCCATCATCCTGTCCGTGCCGTTGTTCGTGCCGGCTTTCCTTTTCACTGTTTTTACCGGGGAATATCATGGGTACTTTCCGTTCCAGGAGGTATGGATGACCAGGGATGTCCTGGCCTCAGGTTTTCCCATAAGCGTGGCCGGCATGGCTCTGATCGTTCTTGCATGGGGCTTTTTTGAGGGTTTCAATTACGTGGTAATAAGCGAAAAAATCAATACACGGTATCCGTCAAAAAACAGGTGGCTGAACTGGGGCGCGATAATCTGCGCGATTATGTGCATACTGATTCACGGCGTTATCGGGGTTACTCCCGAAAGCATTATTGAAGCTGTTACAGTGTTCATCATCATATACGGCATGCTTGCAGTAAAAGAGTTCACAGGTAACGCCTGGGGTGTAGTCTTTTTATTTGTCTTCCTGTGGAATGCTTTTTAACAGACGGGGGGTTGACCATGAAAAGGGAAAAAGGCATTGGATACTGCGGATTAGCCTGCTGTGTGCAGCAAGAACGAAACCTGCGTGGGATGCAAGAACCGGGGCTGCAGGCTGGTGGACAGCTGTAAGAATTTCAACTGCTGCACCGAAAAAGGACTTGCGGGATGCTGGGAATGCAATGAGTTTCCGTGTCCGGACAGCGTTTTGGATTCGGTCAGGATTAGGGCCTTCGTAAGATTTATAAGAGAATATGGAGAGGATACGCTGATGGATTGCCTGGAAAAGAATGAACGCAAAGGCATCATTTATCATTATGAAGGCGAGCTTACAGGGGATTATGACAGGCTGTCAACCGAAGATGAGGTAATAGCCCTGATATCGAACGGGAAGGCGTAATGTAATAGCCTGAAAGGTATTAATAGTTATTGAAGATAGGTGTATTCCATGATGCGGATGGCATACACAGCCGCTTATACGAGGAGGATGGCAGGCATGAAAAAGTTCGGCGTCATGTTGCTGATGGGCGTTATTACCCTGGCGCTGCTGGCAGGATGCAGTCTTAGCCGTCAGAATATCAATTTTTCTGATGGTGTGTTTCTGAAGCTGACTTATTCTCCCGCAGGTGAACGTCCGGTTTATGAGATGTTTCGTACTCATGCGGAATTTTCATCCGACGGGACGGTAAGATTCTATTGTGATGGCTTCGGCAAGGAATTCACAGAGGAATATCCTGAGGAAACCATCCGGCTGTCCAAGGAGGATATTGATGAGATAAAAGACGCTATCCGGAAAAACGATATCCTGTCATTACGTGATGACATCAGCTCAAATTCTCTGGATGGAGACTATTACTACCTTACGGTGTATACTGATAAGGGCGAGCACAGGACGGGCGGGCTGAATGTAAGCAACAAGAGGTTTCTGGCGGTTAAAGATCTTGTCTGGGACATGGTGGAAAGCGAAATCTTGCTGCTTCGTACCTTAATAAGTGATATACAGGAACGCGGTTATATCGAAATGTACAATTCGGACTGACTCAGAGGGTAGTGAGGTTGTATGTTTAGTGTGGCCCAGCGCTGGATTCCATACTTATGCACATTACCGGGCACCAGGCGGGACACCTGAATGGTTTACCGAAACTTAAGAAAAAGTGAGGCAGGCTGTGAAAGGTGGCTTTCAATGGTTTTACCAAGAATGATACTGTTTGATTACGGAAATACCCTTCTGTACGAGCCGGGCTACAGCACCCAAAAGGGTAATGACGCCCTGTTCAGGTATATCAAGATCAACAAAAACAACCTTTCGGCTAAAGAAATCCACGATTTTGCAACAAGGCTGTACGAGGAAACCCGTCCGCTGAGAGATATGGGCTTTGAGCTGTGGGACGGTCAATTGCGGAGAATGCTCTGTGAATCCCTGGGAATAGAGCTTTCTATATCCTACGAGGAAGCTGAAAGGGTTTTCTGGGATAACGCCTCCTACGGCGCTGTCATGCCCCAGGCAGACATCATGATCGAATATATAAACTCGCGGGGGATAAGGAGCGGTGTCATCAGCAATATAAGTTTTTCTGGCGTTGCATTGACCAAACGGATAAACCGGCTTCTTCCCAACAACAGGTTTGAGTTTGTCATCGCCTCAAGCGATTACGGTTTTCGCAAGCCCAACCCGCTTCTCTTTGAACTGGCGCTTGAAAAAGCCGGTCTCGACGCATCCGAGGTATGGTTCTGTGGCGACAACATATACGCGGATATCGAGGGCGCCGCGAATGCCGGCATTTTCCCGGTATGGTACGAGGAACCTACCATCGAGAATCCTTATACTCAGAAATACCGCGGGCTTCGCCCAAACTGCGAACACCTGCATATCCACGAGTGGAAACAGCTTATAGAGGTATTGGAAGAAGCTAAAAGCGAACGCGTATGATTCTGCCAATATTAAAATGGATGATAAATGGCTGAATAAAGGGGAAATGCCCTATTTATAACAATGTTTTGTTACATATAGACCATAAAACACCTTTCTGGCCATGCAATCGGACGATAAAGTCCGGTTAAAATATGAAAACAGCAGGACCTCCGCCCTGCTGTTTGTTACTGTCTTACTTCTGCTGGTTCTGCTGTCCTGCGTCCATCTGTGGATACTGGTTCCCTGTGTATGACTGGAATACCTTCTTCACGATATTACCGCCGATGGTGCCGGCCTGGCGAGCGGTAATGTCTCCGTTATAGCCCTGTTTCAGGTTGATGCCGAGTTGGTTTGCGATCTCATACTTCATGTTTGAAAACTGGGTTCTGCTTCTGCTGTTGCTGTTAGCCATTGTTTCACCTCCTCATCACTTATTATTGATGGCAGCGGCGAATCTATAAGTAGAACCTTCTGGATAATTGCCAGATTATACGTTTAATAAAGCCCGAACCGGGCGATTCTGACAGAGGCCGGGAAAAATCGCAGAATATTCCGTGCCGAATCCTTCCATCAAGCGATAGAATTCAATGGATATACATAAGCCGGGACAATAAATGAAAGAAAGCCGGGAAGTGCGCGACCGTCCGCGGGATGCGCATTTCTTATTTATAAGCATTAATATAAGTCTTTTGAGAGATATTAATGTAAGAATGACATTTGAAAGGTGATCGGATGAAGAATAAAAAGATGCGGCATTACAAATACCTGCTTGAACATCACAGGGAAGACAGGGAAGAATTGATCGACGATATGGAAGGGCTGCGGATGGGGGAATATGACAACTTCTACCTGGACGAACTGTCGGGCTACGACAACCATCCGGCCGAATTGGCGACAGAGCTGTATGACATGGAGCATTACATGGCTTTGAAGAAACTCCAGATGGATGAGGTAAAAAACATCAAGCGAGCTGAAAAGAAGATGGAAGAAGGAACCTACGGCATATGCGAGCATTGCGGAAAGGAGATCGACAGCAGGCGCCTTGAACTGCTCCCGCAGGCCAGGCTCTGCATAGACTGCGCAAGAAAAGAGGAAAGGGAAACTATGAGCGCCAAGGAACAGACCATGAAAAAAAGGCCTTCTGAAGAGCAGGTGATTGAAGCCTGGGAGATGAACCGGGACGGCGTTCGAAACGAGGCGCTGGATGACCTCATGCATTACGGATCGTCGTCAGACATTGAATAATCCCGGGTCAGCCGGACCATGAAGGCGGAACACGGATGACAGGCGTCGAACCAATGATATCAGGTGACGGATTGCTTGCCATGTCTGCCCGGTTTCTCCTGCCTTGAACCGCGGCATAAACTGAAGTAATCTATAAATAAGTATTATGAAAAAAAAGCAGGAGGAAAGTGTATGAAATTCAGGATCGCGCATGTCAACATCAATGTCACCGATATCAACAGGTCCGTAGAGTTTTACGGAAAAGCGCTGGGACTCCATGAAGTAAGGCGGAAGGAAGCCCCTGACGGCAGCTTCATCCTTGTCTTCCTGGCCGATGACACCAACACGTTCAATATCGAGCTCACATGGCTGAGGGACAAGGAAGGTCCCTATGACCTGGGCGACAACGAAACCCACATCGCCTTTATAACCGACGATTTTGAAAAGGCCCATGAACTCCATAAGGAGATGGGATGCATCTGCTATGAGAACGAGGCCATGGGCATATACTTCATCGAGGATCCCGACGGATACTGGCTTGAGATCATACCCCAGCGCTGATGTCCGGATACTGAATCCGGCGGTATGAGAATCATTGCGCTCATCTGTTTACTTTTTTCCGAATTTCATTTATAATTATCACCAAGTAATAATATCTTATCATATAAGCATGGTGCTAATTATAATTCGGTAAAGGCTGGTGAGCGCAATCAAAGATTTTGTTGTCGAGTACAACCAGAATGGCAGAAGAATCGTAAAAGGCACTGGGTACTATGAGAAGAAACCCCTGGATGACCTGAAGCAGCTGGTCAAGAATTGCGCGAGAGAATATGGGAACAAGGTCGGATTCAAGTTCAAGACAGCCGACGGCACGATAGTTGAAAAAACATATGTACAGCTGGATCATGAGGTTGACTGCCTGGGCACGGCACTGGTCGCAAGGGGATTCAAGGGAAAACGCATATCCATTATCAGCGAAAACCGCTACGAATGGGGTTTCTGCTTCTTTGCCATCATAAACGGCGCCGGGATCGGAGTGCCGCTGGACAAATACCTGCCGAAAGAGGAAATCGAGAACCTTATAAGGAGAGGCCAGGTGGAGGCCATCTTCTACAGCGCCGCATACCATGACATGATGCGCGGGATAGCCGAGACCAACACCCAGTTGAAACTGTACATCTGCATCGATGATATGGTTCCCGGGGAGGATGATCCTCGCTTTACAACCCTGTCGAGCCTTATTGAGGAGGGGCGGAAGCTTCTTGAAAAAGGCGACAGGTCCTTCATTGACGCAGAGATCGACAGAAACGCCATGTCCATCCTGCTCTTCACGTCGGGAACCACCAGCACGTCCAAGGGCGTTATGCTTTCCCACGCAAATATCGCTGCCAATGTAACCTCCATATCGGGAGTGCTGAAGCTTCGCCCGGACGATGTGCACCTGTCCCTGCTTCCGCTTCATCATACCTTTGAAAACACGGTCGGCCTCATGTACATGATGCATGCGGGAGTATGCATCGCCTATTGCCAAGGAATCAGGTATATCGCGGACAATATCAGGGAGTTCGGCGTGTCCATCCTTGTGGCCGTTCCAGCCATCTTTGAAGCCATCTATTCAAAGGTGCAGGAAGGAATCAGGAAAGCCGGCAAGGAAGGGCTGGTAAAGGCGATGACAAAGGTATCCCGCGCGTTGAGAAAGATAGGGATTGATGTTAGGCGTGTACTGTTCAAATCCATACTTGAAAAGCTGGGGCCGAGGCTGCGAATGGTCGTTTCGGGAGCCGCTCCCATGCCCGCCGACATCATCATGGGCTATTAGGACCTCGGTATCACGTTCCTTCAGGGCTACGGGCTTACCGAAACATCCCCGGTCGTATCAACCTCCAACGAGTTCGTCAACATCCCGGGCACCATCGGTTTTCCCATAACCGATGTGGAGGTCAGCATCGATTCCCCGGACGAGAACGGCATGGGGGAGATACTGGTCCGTGGCGGCAATGTCATGCTGGGCTACTACGAGGATCCTGAGGAAACCAGGAACGTGTTCACCGAGGATGGCTTTTTAAGGACCGGCGATCTCGGGTTTATTGACGAGAGGGGCATTATCACCATAACCGGCCGCGCCAAGTCCATGATCGTATTCACGAACGGAAAAAAGGCGTTCCCCGAGGAATACGAGATGCTGCTCAACAACATTCCGGGCGTAAAGGATTCCTTTGCCTGGGGATACAAGGCCAACGACGGCGACATACAGGTTTGCGCGAAGCTGGTGCTGGATACCGATTATTTCAAAAACAACGGTGATCCCTCCATCGAGGAGATAGGAAACATGCTGGACGAGGAGATAAGGAGAATAAACACCGCCCTTCCGAAATACAAGATCATCAGGTACTTCGTGATGTCCAGGCAGGATCTGATCAAGACAACCACGCTCAAGATAAGAAGACCTTTTGAGCAGGAGAGGATTCAGAAGTACCTCGACGCCAAAGGCATTGAGATGAGGAAGGCGCACAAGCAGCTGATAGACTGAGATGAAAGGAATATTGGAAATGCGTTTATTACAAAACAGGCAATAATGGCATATAATATGCTATAGTATACTTTGACAGTGTTGATCGATTGACTAAAAACAAACAGTTACATTAAGCGATTATTGATCGGAGAAATAATATGATAAAGCGCAGAATAAAATGGTATTTGATTTCATGCGCGATGTTACTGTCGCTTCTTAGCTGTTTTGTATTTGGCAAAAGGGTAGCCGGGAGCTTCTTTACGGGGTTCGGGTGGCCTGTCAGGTTCTTCTATTGCATGAGTTACAGCATACCTGCAAATGCTGTTGATGCCCTGAGGAACATCGCCGTTATCCCGTTTAACTTCCGTATCGAGCTTTATCTCTTAAATGCGCTGATATACTATGGTGTTGCTTTGTTGCTTTATAAGATGATCGGCAGTGCCGTAAACATGGTAAGAAAGAATGACCTTCGTAACATAAACTGAACAGTCATTTGCATGGAAGAGTCGCCGGGATCAGTATTGGTCCCGGTGTTTTTTAATTATATAAGAATTTTTTATTAATGCTTGCAAAAATTAACAGATGATGTTAGAATATATCCAAACAAATGTTCTGTATCGGGGGATAGCCTTAATGTTCAGCCGGGTTGCGACATGTGCCCTTACCGGTCTTGAGGGTCATCTAATAGAAGTTGAAACCGACATATCCAACGGTCTTCCGGGATTTGACGTCGTCGGCCTGGCTGAAACATCTATAAAGGAAGCAAGGGAACGGGTGCGCGCTGCCATAAAGAACTCGGGATTCAAGTTCCCGGGCCGGAGGATCACCCTGAACCTTGCGCCGGCCGATATCAGGAAAGACGGCACCGATTTCGACCTCCCCATCGCCATCGGGCTTCTCGCAGCCGCGAATATAATTCCGGAAGAAGCGGTAAAGGGCTACATCATCTCGGGAGAGCTCGCGCTGGACGGGAGCGTCAGGCCCGTGCCCGGGATGCTGTGCAAGGCCATAACGGCGAAGGAACTAAAGTACGGCAGGATGATGATTCCCGCCCTGAACCTGCCCGAGGTGTCGGTGGTCCAGGGCATGGAGTATTATCCTGTCAGGACGCTGAATGAAGCCGTTGCGCATTTTACGGGGGAGGCAAGGATTGAGCCGGCGGGACGGATAGAGTTGGGCAGGACGGCAAGGGCGGCCTCGGAACTGGACTATTCGGACGTTAAGGGCCAGAGCCACGCCAAGAGGGCGTTGGAAGTGGCGGCCAGCGGGGGGCATAACGTAATCATGATCGGCAGTCCTGGGTCCGGCAAAACAATGCTGGCGAGGAGGCTGCCCACCATTCTGCCCGACCTTTCCTTTGAAGAATCACTGGAGGTAACCAAGATATACAGCGTGGCGGGAATGCTTCCGCCCCACACGTCCCTTATCACGGAAAGGCCGTTCCGCGCTCCGCACCATACCATGAGCGCCGCAAGCCTCGTTGGGGGAGGAAGGATACCACAACCCGGAGAAGTGAGCCTTTCCCATCATGGCGTCCTCTTCCTGGACGAACTGCCCGAATTCGGCAGGACGACGCTGGATATCCTGCGCCAGCCCATGGAAGACGGGTTTGTGTGCATCGCGAGGATAAATTCCACCATAACGTATCCGAGCAGGTTCATGCTGGTGGCCGCGGCGAACCCGTGCAAATGCGGTTATTACGGTGATCCCGTAAAGCCGTGCAACTGTTCGCCCAGGGACGCCGAACGTTACCTTGGAAGACTGAGCGGGCCCCTCATGGACCGTATCGATATCCAGGTGCAGGTTCCTACCATCAGGTACAGCGACCTTGAAAACCGCCGGGAGGAAGAGAGCTCGGAAGACATAAAAAAGCGGGTCAGCAGGGCCAGGGCAATACAGAAGGAACGCTATGCCGGCCTGAACATATTCTGCAACGCCGGGCTGACAAGCGCCATGGTCCGGGAGTTCTGCAAGGTTGACGATGAGGGCAGAAGGATCCTGCGGTCGGCGTTCGACAGGCTGAAACTCAGCGCGCGGGCCCATGACCGGATACTGAAGGTTGCCCGCACCATCGCCGACCTGGATGAAAGCCCCGTCATCCAGGCGCCGCATATCGCGGAAGCCATTCAATACAGGTCGCTGGACAGGACGATTCTGGCCTGAAGCCTGCATCATGCCGCAGGTTGGGGGTGAAACGATGAACGAGCATTTGCTGGCCTGGATACGCCTCAATATAGCCGAGGGGATAGGGGTTGCCCGTAAGCTTGAGCTTCTTCGCATGTTCAAGACCCCCGAGGCATTGTTCGAGTTGGGAAGAAACGAATGGACCAGGCTGGGTATGAAACCCCACCAGGCCGATTCACTGCTGTGCCGAGAAAAACTAGATGAGAGCGTTCAAATACTGAAACTGGCTGAAAGAAAGGGTATAAGGGTCATTCCCATAGACCACCGGGAATACCCGGAGTTCTTAAGGTATATACACGATCCGCCTCTTGTGCTTTATGCCAGGGGGATCGTCCCAAGCGGACTATGTTTAGGGATCGTGGGATCGAGGAAGGCAACCGGGTACGGCATGGACACGGCCTTCCGCCTGGCCTCGGACCTGGCGAAGGAAGGCTGCGTGATCGTAAGCGGCATGGCGCGCGGGATCGACACGGCCGCCCATACCGGCGCCCTCCATGCGGGCGGCAAGACCATCGCGGTCCTGGGCTGCGGCCCCGACCAGGCTTATCCGCCTGAGAACAGGGGATTGATGGAGCGGATATCTAATAATGGCGCTGTCATATCGGAATACCCTCCGGGCGTGAAGCCACAGACCTACCATTTCCCCGTGAGGAACCGGATCATAAGCGGTATCTCCATAGGCGTCCTGGTGGTGGAAGCCGGGCAGAAAAGCGGTTCGCTCATAACCGCCCAGACCGCGCTGGAGCAGGGAAGGGAAGTCTTCGCGGTGCCGGGGAATATCAACCACCACAACAGCCAGGGCACCAACAGGCTTATAAAGGAAGGCGCCAAGCTTGTCCTCTCGGCTAAGGACATCCTGGAGGAGATTCCATGGAGCCTTGCCGCCCTTCCGAGAAATAACAGGAGCCCGGATTCCGACGCGGAGCAGCTTACCTTTGAAGAAAGCGAGATACTAAAGGCGCTTGGGGCCGAGGACCTGTACCACGACCAGATCGCCGAGAGAACCCGGTTCCCGGCGCATATCCTCTTCAACTCGCTGCTCCGGCTAGAGCTCAAGGGGCTTGTAAGGAAGGACATTACGGGAAGGTATGCCATAGTTGCCGGCAGGTGAATAAACGGGGCGGGCGTATAATAGAATGCAATAGAATATGTTTTCCGGCGGTTTCCCATGAGGGTCATATTTATAAGCAGAAGCACTCTTACCGCGGTTGTCGTGATCGTAGCATCCCTCTTCTTTATAATTCTAAACGCGTTCTATACCCGGGAGTACCTTGTACAGGCCTCGGGTTCATACAGGGAAGACATCCCCATATACTCGGTGGAAACCGAAGAAAAGAAATGCGCCATTACCTTTGACTGCGCCTGGGGAGCCAGCGATATACCTGATATCCTGGACATCCTCGACAGGTATCACGCGAAGGCTACCTTTTTCATAGTGGGCGTGTGGGCGGAAAAATACCCGGACATGGTAAAGCTCATGGCCGAACGGGGGCACGAACTGGCCTCCCACGGCTACGGGCACCTGCACATGAATTCAATTCCCGAAGAAAAGATAGCCGAAGAGATAACGCGCTGCTCCGAGGTGCTTGAAAAGCTGGCGGGGCAGAAGGTGAAACTCTTTCGCCCGCCGTACGGCGAATACAACTCAAAGGTGGTCAAGACCGCGAAGAACCTGGGATACCATACTATCCAGTGGGACGTTGACTCGCTGGACTGGAAAAAGGAGATGACCAGGGAAAACATCTTCAGCCGCGTTGTAAAAAGGACCGGGAAGGGCTCCATCCTGTTGTTCCACAATGATACGCCCCATACGCGGGATGTCCTTTCCGACATCCTTGAGGCGCTCACCGAGAGCGGCTTCGATTTCGTAACCGTCTCGGACCTCCTGCTCAGTGAACCCTACAGGATCCGTTATGACGGCAGGCAAATTCCGGCGGCGCAGGAATAAAAAGCATAATAATACGCCAGAATAGCCATTGAATAACGGGTTTCCCCGTTATCAAGGGGCAAAATCTTGTTTAAGTCATGGAATAATTGGTGAAATATATGATAAAGGATTCAAAACGGTCACGGGATTCTGTATAATAGAATTGAATGCAGATTCTAAACGGACGGGTTGTGGAATAAGCATATTAGCAGGCAGCATGTTCGATAAATACCAAAGACTTTGAGAGGGGTAGGGGTATTAAATGACGCCGAATACGGCACTTGACAACAATATTGTCAGTATCTCAGGAAAAGTGATTTCAAACCCGGAGTTTAGTCATGAAGTATATGGTGAAGGTTTCTACATAACCTATGTGAGGGTTCCCAGGCTGAGCGATGCTTATGACGAACTGCCGGTCATTTTTTCCGAGCGCCTGGTCCGCCCCGAGGAAGTCAGGGTAGATTCGTATATATCCGTGGAAGGCCAGTTCAGGTCATATAACAACTACAACAACAAGAACGGACGAAAGCTGATGCTGCTGGTATTTGCCAGGGAAATAGAATTCCACGATGAGGAGGTGACGCATAAAAACCCGAATCAGATCTATCTCAACGGTTTTGTCTGCAGGAAGCCGCAGTATCGCACAACGCCGTTCGGAAGGGAGATTTCCGATATCCTTCTCGCCGTGAACAGGGCATACAACAAGTCCGACTACATACCCTGCATTGCCTGGGGAAGAAACGCCAGGTATGCCAGCACGTTCGAGGTAGGCGACAATATCAGGATATGGGGCAGAGTGCAGAGCCGTGTGTACCAGAAGAGGCTGTCCGATGACCAGGTTGAGGAGAGGGTGGCCTATGAGATTTCTGTTTCCAAGCTGGAGGTTGTAAAGGACAACAACAATAAGAAGGAAGAAAAGAAGGGGGATTGATACCCATGATAAAGGTCGTTTGCGGCAGCAAGGGCATCGGCAAGACCAAGTACTTGGTGTCAGGTGCCAACAGCATGGTGGAAGATTGCTCAGGAGAAATCGTTTTCATCAACCATGACAATTCCTTGATCCACAGTCTTAAACATCCAATCAGGTATGTAAACACTTCGGAATTTCCCATTAAAGGAATCAATGAAATAAGCGCGTTCATATGTGGAATTATCGCCGAGAATTACGATGTCAAAGCTATTTTCATGGATGGCCTTGACAGGCATATAAAGGACCAGGACGAAATCAGCCGGTTTTTTGATAAGATCAGGATTCTTTCGGAGCGATTCGGAGTCAAATTCGTTTTCAGTATGAGCGGAGATATCAGCGGAACTCCCGACTATGTCAGCAAGGAGTATACCTGTTAGCGAATACATGGGATTTACTTTGAAAGTAAATCCCTTTATAATTTAACTGCATGAGTGGCAGGCATAGAAAACGCTTGATAATAAAAGAGGTTATACATATAACTTCTTTTATTATATAACCGGAAGCCGCCGGAAAGCCTGGCGCGCAAACAACGCCCGGGCGCATGGAAGGATGGCCTTGTCCCGGTTTTGCCCTGTTTTTAGGGGGGAATATATCTTGATTATCGCATCCGTCGCGCTGTCCGAGGGGCTTAGAAGCTTCGACAAGCTATATGACTATATCGTACCCGAAAACATGTCCGTTTCCCCGGGAATGCGGGCGCTGGTTCCATTCGGCGCAAAAAACAAGCTCCATTTGGCCTGGGTCATCCAGGTAAGGCAGGAAGAGGCGGAAGAACCCCCAAGGAAGCTGAAGCATATCTACGGCATCGTCGACGGGTATCCGCTGCTTAACCAGGAAATGCTCAAGCTGAGCGAATGGATGAAGGACAGGTATCTCTGCACCTGGGGCGATGCCATAAACTGCATGATACCGGCCGGGGCAAACCTTACCAGGCAGAGGATCGCAAGGGCCGTAAATCCCGGGCCGGAGGAGGACCTGACCCCGCTCATGCGCAGGATCCGCGAGGCGGGAAGCCAAGGCATCCAGGTGCGGGATTTGGAAAAGGAATTCCCGGATGGCCTGGAGGATTCGCTGAAAGAACTTGAGGCCGAAGGGCTCATAGAAATCCAGGAAATGTTCCAGCAGCGGGTGGGCCAGAAAACCCAGAAGGCAGTGTATCCGGTAATGGATGAGTCCGAGTTCAGGGCACTGTACGACGAAGGGCAGGTAAAGAGCGTTTACCAGGCCAAGGTGATGGATTTCCTCTACTCGGAGGGTATGTGCTTCCTGCAGGACCTGCTCCTGATACCCGGCGTATCCCATTCCACCCTAAGCTCCATGAGGAAAAAGGGATGGGTGGAATTCGAGGATGTCGAGGTTGAAAGGGATCCCTTCGAGATAACGGCGGCGGAAACCTGCGATGAACCCGTGACCCTGACCTTGGACCAGCAGCGCGCCCTGGAAGGCCTTATCCCGCTTCTTTCCGAGCGAAAGCTCAACGAGGCACTGCTCTTTGGCGTGACCGGCAGCGGGAAGACCGAGGTGTACATAAGGCTCATCGAGGAAGCCATGCGCCTTGGCCGGACCGCCATCGTGCTGGTTCCCGAGATTTCCCTCACTCCCCAGATGGTTTCCAGGTTCACGGGACGGTTCGGAAGACGCGTGGCCATACAGCACAGCAGGCTATCCCTCGGGGAACGATACGACCAGTGGCAGAAGATACGCAGGGGCGAGGTGGACGTCGTAATCGGCGCGCGCTCGGCGGTGTTCGCACCGCTGGCCAACCTGGGAATAATAATCATTGACGAGGAGCATGAGCTGACATACAAATCCGAGAATACGCCCAAATACGACGCGCGGCACGTCGCCAGGGCAAGATGCAATATAAACGGGGCGCTGCTGCTCCTGGGCTCGGCAACGCCGTCAATCGAAACCTATGCCCGCGCGGAAGCAGGAAGAATACGCCTGCATGAAATGTCGACACGGGCTACCGCAAATCCGCTGCCTGAGGTGCAGACGGTGGACATGCGCCTCGAGCTCAGCCAGGGCGGCAGGGGCATGATCAGCAGGGCGCTCGAGGAGGAACTCATCCGCGTAAAAAACAGCGGGGAGCAGGCCATACTCTTCATCAACAGGCGAGGTTATGCCTCGTTTCTCCTATGCAGGGACTGCGGCCATGTGCCGGGCTGCCCCAACTGCAGCGTTTCCATGACCTATCACATGAGCGACAGGCGCCTGGTCTGCCATTATTGCGGGTATTCGGCGCCTGTACCCAGGGGATGCCCGAGGTGCGGCGGCATGAATATCAGCCCGATGGGCACGGGGACCCAGAGGATCGAAGATGAGCTGTCCAGGCACGAGGCGGGCTTCCGCGTGCTGAGGATGGACCTGGACACCACGGGTACCAGGTACGGCCATAAAAAGATCCTTGACGCGTTTCGCAGGGGCGAGGCAGATATCCTCATAGGGACCCAGATGGTGGCCAAGGGCCATGACTTTCCCAACGTGACCCTGGTGGGGATACTGGCGGCGGACGCCATGCTCTTCGCGGAGGATTACAGGTCGGCCGAACGGACATTCCAGCTCGTAACGCAGGCCTCGGGGCGTGCCGGCAGGGGCGACAAGCCCGGCAAGGTAATACTGCAGGCATACAATATAGACAACTATGCGATCCAGGCTGCCATAAATCAGGATTTCAGGACCTTTTTCAGGCAGGAGTTCCTGATCAGGAAACAGCTTTGCCAGCCGCCCTTTTACCACATAGGCATGGTCATGGTATCGAGCGCGAGCAGGGAAAGGGGCCTGGAACTGGCAGGCAAGCTGCACCAAATGCTGACGGATAAATACGGGGGCCAGGATCATATCCTTATATCGAAGCCCCTTCGCGCGCCAATATTCGTGCTGCGCGGCAGGATGAGGTGGCGGATCATAATAAAGCATCCTTCAATAGGCCTGATGCTCCAGGTAATGAGGGATGTCACAGGCATGACGGACAGGATGAGGCTCAGGGAAACCCAGGTGTGTGTGGATATAGACCCCGCTAATATGTTATAATTATATTCTTGAACCAAGAAATATGGAGGATGGTCATGGCTGTAAGGAATATTGTTACCGAAGGCGATGAGGTTTTAAGAAAGAGGAGCAAGGAAGTAACCGAGATAAACGATAAGATACTCGATCTCATAGCTGATATGAAGGAAACGCTGTACAAGACCGGGAACGGTATCGGGCTTGCGGCTCCCCAGGTAGGCATCCTGAAAAGGATCATAGTGATCGACCTGGGCGATGGTTCAGGCCCGATGGAGATCATCAACCCAGTCATCCTCGAGCAGGAGGGTGAACAGGTGGAGGTAGAAGGGTGCCTCAGCGTTCCCGGGGTATTCGGCGAGGTTAAGCGGCCTGCCCGCATGGTCGTTGAATACACCAGGCCCGACGGGGAGAAGGCGAAGGTGGAGGCGGCCGATCTTCTGGCGCGCTGCCTGAGCCACGAGATAGACCACCTGGACGGGATACTATTCACCGACAAGGTCATCAGGTACGTGGATCTTGAGGAGGGACAGAAGAAGGAATAGTGTTATGAGGATTGTATTCATGGGGACCCCGGAATTTGCGGTCCCCAGTTTAAAAGCGCTTATAGAAAACAATTATGACGTCGTATGCGTTGTGACGCAAAAGGACAAGCCTAAGGGCAGGGGATACAAGGTTGTGCCTCCCCCTGTCAAGGAGTATGCGTTGTCCAAGGGCATAATGGTCCTGCAGCCGGAAAGGCTCTCAAGGGAGCCCGAGACCGTTGAGAAAATCAGGGAACTGAATCCTGACCTGATCGTTACCTGCGCCTTCGGACAGATCCTGCCCGACAGCGTGCTCTCCATACCGAGGTATGGCACGATAAACGTCCACGGTTCGCTTCTCCCGAAGTACAGGGGAGCCGCGCCCATCCAGTGGGCCATAATAAACGGCGAAACGAAGACCGGGATTACCACCATGCTGACCGATTCCGGCCTCGATACGGGGGATATACTGCTCACATCCGAGATAGATATCCCAGATGATATGACAGCAGGAGAACTTCACGACAGGATGTCATTACTTGGCGCGGAAACGCTCATCAGTACGATCAGGAAACTTGAAGAAGGAACATTAAAGCCGATTCCGCAGGATCATAGCAAAGCCACCCTGGCGCCAAGGATAAACAAGGACCTGGGAAGGATTGACTGGTCGGCCGGCGCGCGGGAAATCCATAACCTGGTGCGCGGGCTGACTCCCTGGCCGGGCGCGTTTACCTCACTAGAAGGGAAAAAGATAAGGATTTGGAAAACTGCTGTCGGGGACAATATAGGGAATGACTCGGAAAAGGCCGCTCCGGGAACAATTACCGGGCTGGACCAGGAATCCATGAAGGTCAGCGCCGGGAATGGCATCCTGGAGATACTGGAAATACAGGCGGAGTCAGGGAAACGAATGACCCCGCACCAATACAGCCTGGGCCATGAACTTAAGACAGGGATGAGATTTGAATAGAATGAAAATAAAAATACCAGCCGGGATCACGGCTTCACTGACGATAATTATCATTGCGGCGCTGGCGCTTTGCGCGTGCGGCCCGGTCAACCGACCCCCGGTTGATCCCGGAATTCCGCAGGAAACATCCCCGGCGCCGACAGGAGGCAATACCCTTCCGGGAGACAGCAGCGAGGACGGCACCCCTGGCACGGCTGATCCCGCCGATCCCGCCGAATCTGACGGCACACTTGATCCCACGGAGCAAAAAATCAGAAGCCTCATGGATTCCATGACCCTGGAGGAAAAGGTCGGCCAGATGCTTTTCCTGGCTTACAGGAAGGGCAGTGACGGCAGGAATGTCCTGTACATGGACGGCGAACTCGGAGAATTCCTTGAAAGGTACTCGCCCGGAGGGTTCGTCCTGTTCGCGGAGAACCTGGAGAGCATCGAGCAGACGCTTTCCCTGGTAAACGGCATCCAGGCCGGGTCAAGGATACCGCTCTTTATATCGATAGACGAGGAAGGCGGAATTGTATCGCGCCTCAACAAGGCGCCGGGGCTTCATTCCACGGTCATGCCCGACGCCTGGACAATCGGCCTGACCAATAACCCGGGCTATGCGTACAAGACCGCCGCCGCCATTGCCGCGGAGCTCTTAAGCATTGGCTTTAACATGAACTTCGCGCCGGTTGCCGATATCTTTTCAAACCCGGCGAACAGGGTCATCGGCAAGAGGGCTTACGGATCGGAGCCAGAGCTTGTGTCGGAAATGGTGCGGCAGGCGGTAATGGGATACAGGGACTGGAAGATCATCCCCGTTCTCAAACATTTCCCGGGACATGGAGACACCGAGGAGGACACCCATACTGGCGCCGCGGTGGTTGAACATGACCTGGAAAGGCTGATGGACTTCGAGCTTGTGCCCTTCATGGAAGGGATAAAAGCCGGGGCCGACGCGGTGATGGTAGCCCATGTGCTGTTGCCGGAACTCATGGAAAAGCCGGTTCCCGCAACCCTTTCAAGAGAAGTGGTCACCGGGCTGTTGAGGGAAAAACTCGGGTTTGACGGGGTCGTAATCACCGATGCCATGGAGATGAGCGCGGTTTCGGCATTTTACGACGATGAGGAATCCGCGGTAATGGCGGTTATGGCCGGGGTAGACATGCTGCTTATGCCCGGGTCGGTGGAAAAGGCTTTCAGCGCCATCCTGGACTCTGTGAAAAATGGCGTCATACCGGAAGCGAGGATAGACGAATCGGTATATAGGATACTGCGGCTTAAGGAAAAGTACGGGATATTGGACGGAGGCGTCCAGGGGCCCGATCCCGGGCTGACACTCGGAAGCCCTGAACACAGAGCCCTTGCCGAAGAGATTAAGAACGCAGCCGGTCAGCGCTGAAGGACCGGGGCCGGAAAACCCTGCCCGGGAAAGACACTGGCTTTGGAAAACGGAAAGGTGATAGCATGAAGATGCTGCTTCATATATGCTGCGCGCCCTGCGCAGCAGCAATAGTTGAAAATTTCCTGCCGGTGCCTGGAATGGAACTTTCGGGTTTGTTCTTCAATCCCAATATCCATCCCAGGGAAGAATTCGACAGGAGGAAGGAATCGGTACTGGCAATGTCCCGGGACTATGGCGTGCCGGTTACCGTAAATGAACTTAACCTCCTGGACTACTGGCGCGGCAGCCTCACGGCGGATAAGCGCCAGCGCTGTTCTTACTGCTATACAATAAGGCTTGAGGAAGCCGCCAGGTATGCTGCCGAAAATGATTATGATGTCTTTACGACAAGTCTTCTTATCAGCCCATACCAGGACCACGAACTTCTTGCTGAAACGGGCAGGAAAGCGGCCGAGCGTTATGGCGTAAGGTTCCATTACGAGGATTTCAGGCCCTTGTTCCGGAAAGGAAGGGAGATCGCAAGGGGGAAACAATGGTACCTGCAGAAGTACTGCGGATGCTATTATTCCTATGCTGAATCCGACCATCCCAAAAAGCCGATATATTTTACAGCAGAAAAAGATTTGTAACAAAGATGTATAGTTTTTGACCTATTACGAAGGAAAAAAGGTGGTAAACTATACATATACAAAAGAAGATCAATAAGAGGTGCGAATGATGAGGAAAATCCGGGGAGTATGTCTTTTTGCCGTTCTTCTTATCCTGTTTTCCGCCGGTTTGATCTTAAATGCCAATGCGGCTTCCGAAATGGAGAAAGCCGTGTCAGGCACTGTCACCAAGATTGCGTACAGCCAGTCCGGCGATTCAGAGGAGATCAGGATTTACACGTCATATTCGAAAAATCTGAGGCAGTTTGTCCTTGCGCCCAACAGCGACTGCAAGAACTACAGGATCGGCATCGAGATAGCCGATGCGGTCATCCAGAAGAACGGCGCTTTTGACATCAACAAGGGAACCGTATACCAGATCCGTTATGCCAACAAGACAAATCCCCAGGCGGCAAGCGTTGTCATAGAAACGACAAAGAAACCGGATTATTCCATTACGCCTTCATCCGACGGGAAGTACCTGCTGGTAAGGCTTAATGGCAGCATAAAGGGACAGGCTTCTTCAAGCCCGTCTCCTTCACCGTCGCCCTCTCCGTCGCCTTCGCCATCGCCGTCACCCTCGCCAAGTACTTCCCAGCCGCAGTCCGGATCGGGGGGATCGAGCGGATCAATGCCGCAGGGCACGACGACCATCGGTCCCATTTCGGTGAGCATGCAGGGAGACACCTGCGTAGTGAGGTTCGAGGGAATAAACCTCGATTCGGTCTATGGCTCGACCGGCAGGAAGCCGTCGGTGGAATTTAGGAACAAGGAAAGGATACTCCAGGTTACGCTGCCAGGACAGGACGCGAGGCTCGACGGCGCCTTCATTCCCGGCAGCGGAGCGATATACGGGGTGCTTGCCAACTGCAATTCCAAGCAGGACGCCACTATTATCAGGATTGCGTTTGAAAAGGAGATTACATATACCAAGCAAGTTTCAGGCGGAAGCACTATACTGACGATAAAGAGCGCAGGCTCGTCAGGCTCCGGCAGCACGGGCGGAACCGGAAGCTCGGGGAGCACGGGAAGCACCGGAGGTTCCGGAAGCACGGGCAGCACGCCATCGCCGGCTCCCAGCCCGACGCCGTCTCCTTCTCCTTCGCCTTCCACAGGCAGCGATCCCAGCAGGGGTAACAGCGACAGGAGCGACAACACTGCCGGGACATCCAATATCCGGCCCGGTGACGGCGAGGATGTGGCGCTGAAGCTCATCGGGGCCAACATCGTCGGCAAGTACAGGCAGTATGCGGACAAGATCCTGTCCGAGAATGACGCGAATCGGAACACGTACGCCTTCATGTTCCCCGTCGAACTGATCAACCTGGGCCAGGGCGATATCAATATAAACAACGCCCTTGTCAGCAATGTTACCACGCTGACCACGCCTTCGGCCACGTTCCTGCAACTGCACAAGAAGGATGCTTCCGTTGGGTTCAGCATCGTCGAGGGCTCGTCCTCCGACGAACTGCTTATCGTGGCCAGGAACCTGTCGGAAATAAACCAGGGAATACCCGCTGGCGGGCCAATAACGAATCCCACGAGCGGCGCGAAGAGCAAGCTCGTCGTCCTCGACGCGGGCCACGGGGGAAGCGATCCGGGGGCAGAATTCAGCGGCTTCTTGGAAAAGGACTTCAATCTCGATATCACCCTGAGGACAGAAGCCATCCTGAAGCAGAAGGGCATAAACGTGAAGCTCACCAGGTCAAGCGACGTGTTCGTGGGGCTCGATGAGCGGGCGACGATGGCAAACAACTGGGGCGCGGACCTGTTTGTCAGCATCCATAACAACTCCATGCCCGCGGGTATTAAGGGATCCATGGCCTTCTACTATCCCACGAGCTACAAGGGCAAGGCATACGCGAAGATCATACTGGACAACCTGTACAATAAGCTGAACATGGGAGCCATGGGCAGCAACGGGCTAAAAAGCGCGGATTTCGTGGTTCTAAGGAAGACGAAAATGCCTGCCGTTCTCGTAGAGGTGGCCTGCATGTCCCATAACGATGACCTGAACCTATTAAGGAGCGAAACATTCAGGCAGAGGGTTGCCGAGAACCTGGCGGACAGCATAATACAGATACTGAACCAGATGTGACAGGCATAAGCAGGAAGGATAAAAACATGACGGGGCAGAAGTAAGCTTTAGATGCTGCCCTGCCGTTTTCTGCGCAATATGTTTCGGAGAAGAGGAAAGGTTTTCATGCCGGCGTTGATTTCCCGGCAGGAAAACCTTTTTATACCTTCCGGCCGCTCCGGCGTGCCATAAACGGCATACCGGGCCGCGATCAACGGCCATGTCCCACGATTATGCTGGATAAGCCGGCATACATATGATAACATTAATGAATAGATAACTGATAAGGATGTATGAATATGGAAAACGGCAGGTATGACGGACGAAGGAATGATGAACTCAGGAAGGTTACCATAACCCGCGATTACACGAAGTACGCCGAGGGGTCGGTGCTTATTGAGATGGGTGATACCAAGGTTATATGCACGGCCTCGGTGGATGACAAGGTGCCTCCTTTCAGAAAAGGCACGGGAGAAGGATGGGTTACCGCCGAGTACGATATGCTTCCGCGTTCCACCGCCAGCAGGAATGTGCGTGACAGGACAAACCTCAAGATAAACGGCAGGGCAAACGAGATCCAGAGGCTGATAGGAAGGGCCTTAAGGTCGGTGGTAGACTTCAGGGCCCTCGGGGAAAGGACTATAATAATAGACTGCGACGTGATCCAGGCCGACGGGGGAACCAGGTCGGCAGCCATCACCGGCGGGTTCGTCGCCCTGATGGACGCATGCAGCTACCTGGTAAACGCCGGTATCATCGAGGAGATACCGATAAAGGATTTTGTTGCTGCCATAAGCGTGGGTTACGTGGACGACAGGGAACTCCTGGATCTCTGCTACCAGGAGGACTCGCACGCGACGGTTGATATGAACGTCGTGATGACGTCCACGGGCAAGCTCATCGAGGTGCAGGCTACCGGCGAGGAATGCCCCTTTGACCGCAAGGTCCTGGAAAACATGCTGAACCTCGCGGAAAAGGGTATTAACGAACTTATTGAGATCCAGAAGCAGGTTTTGCTGTCCAAGACCTGAAGGTGGTCATATTTATGAGAGTGATTGTCGCCACGAGGAACAGGGGCAAGCTGCAGGAGATAAAAAAACTCCTGGAGGGTATAAACTGCGAGGTTCTCTCCATGGAAGAGGCCGGCATACACGAGGATATCGCCGAGGATGGGCTTACCTTTGATGAGAACGCCATCATCAAGGCCAGGGCCATCCGGAAGATCACCGGCGGCATCGTGCTTGCCGACGACAGCGGGCTCGAGGTGGATTTCCTCAATCGCGCCCCCGGAGTTTACACGGCCCGTTTCCTGGGGGAAGGGGCCAGGGACGCCGACCGCTGCCAGGGGCTTCTGAAACTGATGGAGGGCGTTCCAGACGAGTACCGCGGGGCGCGGTTTGTCTGTTCCGCCGCAATTGCCGCCGGGGACGAAGAGATAACGGTAAGGGGAGTCCTTGAAGGCATGATCGCCCGGCAGGCTGCCGGAAGCAACGGTTTCGGATATGACCCGGTTTTCCTGGTGCCGCAATACGGGAAAACCCTGGCCCAGCTTGACACCGAGGTCAAGAACAGGATAAGCCACAGGGGAAAGGCCTTCAGGGCGGTCGCGGAGCGCTTGAGGGAAATGCTCAGGTAACATGTGACGCAGAGGTGCGGGACAGAATATGGTATAACCGGTGCGGACAGATGAAGCTGTTTTTAGTCATAAGCGATTCCCACGGGGATATGGGATGCCTGAAAAGGATCATCGACCAGTATCCCTTTATTGGTTCAATAATACATCTTGGCGATTATTGCAGGGATGCGGTCAGGTTGCAGAATTTGTACCCGGACAAGGAATACTACATGGTGCCGGGAAACTGCGACTTTTCTGTTTTCGGGCTTTCCTCCGAGATAACGCTCGAGGTTGAGGGGCTCAAGGTACTGGTAACCCACGGAAACAGGTACGGCGTCAAAAACGGCCTCGGGGGCCTTATATCCCACGCGGAGCGAAAGAAGTACGACGTCGTCCTGTTCGGCCATACCCACGTACCGCTGGTCAGGAGAACCGGAAGGCTCCTTATGGTGAACCCTGGAAGCGCCGGCCATCCCCGCGGCGGCATCAACCCGACCTATGCCCTTCTCGAGATAGGGAACGGCATGGCGGAAGCAAGGATCATGGAGGTATTATGATATATTTTGACAACAGCGCGACAACAAGGCCATACAAAGAGGTGGTTGACCTGGTAGCCAAGCTCTCCTGGGAGGAGTTTGGCAACCCGGCATCATTGCATTCCTTCGGCATGCGCGCCGAAAGGATACTGGAACAATCGAGAAAACAGCTTGCCCACACGATAAGGGCCGAGCCGGAAGAGATTATTTTCACCTCTGGCGGAACCGAGTCCATAAACTTTGCGATAAAGGGGTCGGCGGAGGCCAACAAGCGGTCAGGCAGGCATATCCTTTCAACGCCCATCGAGCATCCCGCGGCGCTTGAATCGCTAAAGGTCCTTGAAGGCATGGGCTTTGAAGTGGAGATGCTCGGCGTGGACGGGATGGGGCGCATCGACACCTGGGAGCTTAAGAAAAAGATTCGCAAGGACACCATCCTGGTCAACATCATGATGGTGAACAACGAAACCGGCGTGATACAGCCCGTCGAGGAAGCCGGGAACATAATAAAAAGCGCCAATCCCGACGCGGTCTTCCACGTGGATGCCGTCCAGGCCTACGGAAAGCTTCCGATTGACACTAGGAAGATCAAGGCCGATATCATGTCCTTCAGCGCCCACAAGATCCATGGGCCGAGGGGAGTTGGCATGATGTACTTAAGGCGCGGCGCCAAGATAAGGCCTATAATGTCGGGAGGCGGCCAGGAGAAACAATACCGCTCCGGGACCGTCAACGTGCCGGGCATAGCCGGGTTTGCCTGCGCGGCCTTGAAAAAGGTCGGGCAGATGGACGAGGACAACCGGAACATAAGACGGGTCAGGGAAAGACTGATTGACGAGCTGCAGAGAAGGATGCCCGAAATAATCCGGATCAATTCGCCCGAGGACGGGCTTCCGGGGATACTCAGCGTTTCATTCTCCAAGGTTAAGTCGGAGGTCATACTCCACGCCCTGGAGCTAAACGAGATATATGTGTCCAGCGGTTCGGCGTGCAGTTCAAAGAAGAACAGCATAAGCCACGTGATAAAAGCCATGAACATCCCCGCGCCCTGGTCGGACGGAGTCATCCGCTTCAGTTTCTGCGGCGACAACACCGAGGATGAGGCTGTTGCCTGCGCCGAGGCCCTCGAGGGGATCATGAACACGTTTACCCTGTAGGCAATACCTAGTATAATAATATTTGCAGAAAAACAAGAGAAGGTACCGGATATGGCAGAAAAACTGATTCTTGTGCGGTATGAGGAGATATTCCTGAAAAGGTCCAACAGGAATGTCTTCGAAAACAGGTTAATCAAGAACATCAGGCAGCGCCTGGACAACATGGGGGATATCCGCGTAACCTGCTCCCAGAGCAGGATCTACGTTGAGAGCGGCGATGAGGATTTCGACCTTGCCGAAGCCGTGGAAAGGCTAAAAAAAGTGTTCGGCATCGCGTCCATGAGCATCGTCAGCAGGGTTCCCACCGATTATGAGGCAATCAAGGCCTCTGCGGTAGGTATCGTGGCCGACCTGCTTTCCAGGTATGGATATAAAACGTTCAAGGTGGAAACCAAGCGGGCCGACAAGTCGTTCCCGATGAATTCCCCGCAGATCTCCGCCGATGTAGGCGCCCATATCCTCAGGAACTTTCCGCGCCTAAAAGTTGACGTGAAGAACCCCGATTTCGTGCTGTACATCGAGGTGAGGGAATCCACATACCTCTACTCGGAGATAATCCCCGCGGCAAAGGGGCTTCCCACGGGCACCGGCGGGCGCGCGGCGCTTCTACTGTCGGGAGGTATCGACAGCCCGGTCGCAGGGTGGATGATAGCCAAGCGCGGGGTGGAGGTGGACGCGGTATACTTCCACAGCCCGCCGTATACCAGCGAGCGCGCCAGGGAAAAGGTTGTCAGGCTCTGCGAGATACTGTCGGAATGGACCATGGGCATGAGGCTTTATGTTGTTCCTTTCACAGAGATACAGATGGCAATCCACCAGAAATGCCCCCAGGAGTACCTGACCATCATCATGAGGCGCTACATGATGAAGATAGCCGAGCAGATCGCCCTCAACAACGGGGCGCTGGCGCTTATCACGGGTGAGGCCATAGGGCAGGTGGCAAGCCAGACCATGGAGAGCCTACTCGTAACCAATTCGGCCGTCACCCTCCCGGTTTACAGGCCGCTCATCGGCATGGACAAGAACGAGGTGGTAAACCTCGCCAGGCATATAGGAACCTATGACACATCCATCCTGCCATACGAGGACTGCTGTACGCTGTTCGTCGCAAGGCATCCCGCTACCCGTCCGTCGCTTGAAAAGACCCTGGATTATGAGTCCGTGCTCGACGAGGAGCAGATGATAGCCAGGGCACTGGAGCAGGCGGAAATGATCATCATTTAGTCCGGCCAGGAAAGTTTAATCCGTTATGCCGCTTTCTAATGTGGTATATATGAAAGAGCGGTCCCGGCAGGCGGTTTCCGCCCCGGGAGCCGTAATTCAGCCTTTGGAGATGAAGCGATTGAACAGGCCGGAACCAATATACCAGTCAGTGGTGAAGTGCCCTGCCTGCGAGCAGGACTTCGAGATAACAAAGGTGCGAAGCCGGGCGATACGGCTGATTAAACACGATACCGATTTCTGCCCATACTACGAGGGGGAAAACCCGCTCTTCTACGAGGCCGTTGTGTGTCCGCACTGCGGCTACGCTTCCCACATAACGTCCATGGGAGAGCTCAACAGCATTGAGAAGCGAAAGACCAGGGAATTCATATCGAAAAGATGGACGCCGAGGAGCTTCAGCGGGCGCAGGACCTGGGACAAAGCTCTGGAGGCTTTCAAGATCGTGCTCCTGAACCTGAACGTGCGGGAAGCTCCACAGTCCGAGATAGCTAAGATCTGCATCAGGATAGCATGGCTTTACCGTTATGCCGGTGACAGCGAACTGGAGACGTGCTACCTGAACCATGCGCTTAACAGTTACAGGCGCGCATACGAGCAGGAGGACCTCTCGGCTGCAAGGCTGGACCAATATACCACGCTGTTCATCATCGGCGAGCTCTGCATCAGGACCGGCAGGAAAGAGGAAGCCATGCACTGGTTCAGCAGGCTGATAAAGGAATACTCGGACCCGAGGAACAGGGGAAAGATACCCGTAAGGCTGATTGAAACCACCCAGGATAGGGTTCAGGAAATGAGGCTGGCCGAGAAGGCAAAAACGGAGGTAAACTGACGGATGCTGGCCATTGGAAAGCTGCCGAATGACAAGCTTGAAAAACTGCTGGACCATTTCTCCGGAAAGATCAGGGACGAAGTGCTGATCAAGCCGGCCATAGGGGAGGATTGCGCCGTCCTGGACTTCAGGGACGGCCTTTGCGTTGTTACCACAGATCCCATAACCGGGGCCGAGAGCGATATCGGAACCCTTGCCGTCCATATCGCCTGCAATGACCTGGCATCCAGCGGGGCCGAACCGGTTGGCCTGATGGTCACCCTGCTGGTTCCTCCAGGAACGCGGTTTGAAGAGATGTACGAGGTGATGGGACAGATAAAGAAGGAAGCCGACCTGGTCAACGCCGACATCATCGGCGGGCATACCGAGGTGACCGATGCCGTGACCAGGATGGTGGTGAGCATAACGGCCCTTGGGAAGTCCAGGGAAAACAGGCTTGTAACAACCTCCGGCGCCCGGCCGGATGACGATATAGTCATCACCAGGTACGCCGCGACGGAAGGCACGGCAATCCTTGCCAACCTGTTCGGCGACATGCTCGATGAAAGGCTAGGGAAGGATATTGTTGACAGGGCACGCCGTCTTATCGGGTCTGTCAGCGTGCTGAAAGAGGGGCTCATAGCCGCGGAGTTCGGGGCGGCGAGCATGCACGACATAACCGAAGGCGGAGTGTTGGGCGCCGTATGGGAGCTTTGCCATGCCTCGGGCTGCGGCGCAGTGGTATACAAGGACAGGATTCCCCTGTTGGACGAGACCAGGGTTATCTGCGAATGCCTCGGCCTTGATCCGCTCAGGCTGATATCCAGCGGGAGCATGCTGATAACCTGCAGGGACGGGGAAGGCCTCGTACGAAAACTGAGCGAATCAGGCATACGGTCCTGCATTATAGGAAAGATCACGAAGGATACGCGATGCGTTCTCGTTGACGGTGAAAAAACGGTAATGATAGACCCTCCGGAATCCGATGAACTATACAAGGCCAGGAAACTGCTCAAGGGGGTCGAATAATGAATGCCTCTCTTTCGGCAGGGTTTCATGTGCTCGCGGGAATATTCGCTTTTCTTCTGGGACTCTGCGTGGGTTCGTTCCTGAACGTATGCGTTTATCGCATCCCATTGGAAAAATCGGTCATCTCGCCGCCATCCCACTGCACCGGGTGCGGCACGCGCCTGTCCTTCGCGGATCTTGTCCCGGTCCTGAGCTACATAATGCTGGGTGGTAAGTGCCGTTACTGCAAGGCTAAGATCTCACTTCGATATCCCCTTATCGAACTCTTGACCGGAATAGTCTATCTCGTGATTTATCTCCGCTATGGCATATCGGTTGAAACGCTGGCGCTTGCATATTTATTCTCAATCCTGCTGGCTGTTTTTTTTATAGATCTCGAGCACATGATAATTCCCAACGGCCTCGTCCTGCTGGGCATGGCGGGAGGGGCGCTGATCATGGTATACAATCTCTTTGTTCCATTTTCCCTATACCAGCCTTCCCGGTGGTATACGCCGCTTATCGGCATGGTTTCGGCATCGGGCATACTGTTCGCGGTAGCCCTGGCCGGACTGCTAATATACGGTAATGACGGCGCGATGGGTATGGGAGATGTTAAGCTTTTCATACCCATCGGCATGTTCCTGGGATGGAAGCTGGCCCTTCTGTCGCTTTTTTTCTCGGTGATGCTCGGCGGCATCACGAGTATCGTGCTCTTAATCCTTAAGGTGGTTAACCGGAAATCAGCCATTCCCTTCGGTCCCTTTATCGTTGCCGGCACGTTTATAGCCGCTCTGGCAGGAAACGCCATATTGGCATTGCAATTCTAATGAATTTCTGTTACAAATGACATTTTATTGGTAAAAAACTAGTAAATCAGGTGTTAAAACAGGCATTAGGTGTATATTTGTCTTATTGTGGAGCGGTTTATAGCGATTATTCATGGATATACAGGAAATACGTAAAAGGGGATTGGGGATATGGCTGCGAAACAATCGGAAAAAGATTCAGCTGTTAAGCAATTCTTCAAGGCAAACAAATCCTTGGTCTTCATGATACCCTTGCTGATCGTGCTGTTGGTTGTCCTGGTCACAATCTATACTTCCGGAAGCGGCAGCAAGAATGCCTCATCAGTAGCTCAGCCATCGGGCAGCACGCCTTCCGGCGGTTCAGCGGCAGTGCTGCCCGTCGAAAACCAATTCCAGGTCGAGGTTCTGCCAATCCTGGAGCGGGCTGCCGAAGGAGAGGAAGACAGCGCTTATGTGTCCCAGGACCCTTTCAAAACCCCGATGAAGCTGAAAGGGGTAGTCATTTACCCAGAGGATGAACGAAGCAAGGCCATTATACAGTACGGCAATTATTCCTATATAGTCAAGAAGGGCGATAATATCGGGGATTCGCCCTGGTCCGTCTCGGAAATCAACGAAAGCGGCGTCACGATAACTTATGAAGATAAAAGCGTGTTTCTCGAACTAAACCAGGAATCCGCTGGTTCATAGGGAGGATCTGAAATGAACAAGGTTGCCAGGATATCATGTATACTTATTCTGTTCATCGCTCTTATTGCCGCAGCATCATCGGTTTTTCCGGCAAGCGCTGAAACCGTAAGCCCGGGAGCCGATACCGTGACCATCTCGATAGCGAACGCGGATATCAGGGAGGTGCTGTCCGCCATTGCCCTCGAATCCGGGTATAGCATCATTTACATCGGTGACCCTGTTGAGATCAAAAATTTCAATGTCAGCGGCATCAGCGCTGATGAAGCGCTGCTTATGGCCATCAGGATGGCAGACCTTGAGTACCTGCAGGACGGCAATACCATCATCGTGGGCAATAAGGAACTCCTGTCAACGGCATTCTTCGACAGCATTGCGCTGACCAAATTCTCTCTCAAGTATGTCGATGCCTACACCATATCTTCCCAAATAGATGTCCTGGGCATACCGGTTCAGAAGATCACTCTTGATTCGAATCCTAACGCAATCTGGATACAGGGTCTGCCGCGCGAGCTTGGAAAGTGCAGGGAGCTTATCTCCCTGCTGGACATTCCGGAAAATACCACGCAGGACGCAGGCAAGCCGACAAAACTTACTGCCATTAACCTTACATACCTGACGGCCTACCAGATGAACGACATTTTGCGGAGCCTGGGTCTCCCGACCGGCCTGGTACTCGATTCCAACCCGAAAATCCTTTATGTATATACTAATAACGCTCAATCCGAAATGATCCAGGAACTGAAGGCCAAGCTGGATATTCCCGCTAACCAGCAGGGGGCCGGTTTTACAGTTTCAATGAAAAAACTGACCTATGTAAGGGCCGACCAGATCGTTCCCATCATATACCAGTTCGGGCTCGGGGTGGAAGTCATCACCTTGGACAGAAGCGCGATGGCAGTCTGGCTGGCAGGTGACGAAGGGGCGATAAAACAGGTATCTGCCCTTATCGATCAGATCGATATAAAGCAAAATATTGACGCTAACCACTTCATCATCAGGAAACTGAAAAACATATCTGCACTTGAAGCCGAATACAGGCTCAGCCTTTTGGATATACCCGGGATAAAGACATATACATTCAGTTATCCCCAGTTTTCAAAGAGCATTTTCGTGGTATGTCCCGAGGATTACAAGATGTTTGTGATCGACCACCTGAACCAGCTCGATGTACCATCGGACAAGATCAAGGTCCCGATAGACTTTTCCGATGATACCTCGGGGTCTTACAGGCTGGAACAGCGGCGAAAACTGCTGGCAAGCCTTACAGGCATTCCCGAGTCGAGCTTCACAATATCACAGAACGTATCAAGAGATGGAGATCCCTATTATGTACTTATCCTTGAAGAGACACCCGAGAAGATCAGGCTGGCGGAAGACATGATCAAGAAGATCGATAATCCTCTCGGCAACCAATACCAGCCGTATTAAACGGGTAAAGCTGATAACCGAAAAACTGACAGTGGTGAATGGCTATGAGATTTGGCGAGATTTCTTCCTCTTATGAACTTACCATAGATGATCTGCTCAGGATGACAGTGGAACGCAAGGGATCGGACCTGCACCTGGCTGTGGGCATGCCTCCGTGCATCCGTATACACGGCGACCTGGTGCCGGTGGAGGCGCCTTCCCTGAAGGTGCAGGACGTGGAGTACTTGATCCTGTCAATTCTCCAGGATTACCAGAAGGAAAAGCTGGAGAATGATATGGAACTGGATTTTTCCTATGCGCTCCCCGGCTACGCGCGGTTCAGGGGAAACGTGATGTTCCAGCGCGGAACGCTGGCCGCAGTATTCAGGGCGGTTCCCTTCGATATTCCTAAATTCGAGGAACTGGGGCTTCCAGAGGATATAAAACGGCTGTGCGACCTGCCAAGGGGGCTGATCCTTGTGACCGGGCCCACTGGCAGCGGCAAATCCACGACCCTGGCCGCCATGATCGACCTTATAAACAACAGCAGGGCAAGCAACATCGTAACGATAGAAGACCCTATAGAATTCCTGCACAGGCACAAGATGTCCTCCGTCAGGCAGCGGGAGGTAGGCACAGATACCCATTCTTTCGCCGCCGCGCTTCGCCATGTGCTGAGGCATGACCCGGACATCATAATGATCGGCGAAATGAGGGACCTGGAAAGCATCAGCATCGCGCTGACAGCTGCAGAGACAGGCCACCTGGTACTGTCGACACTGCATACCCAGACAGCACCACTGACCGTTACGCGTATCATCGATTCGTTCAGCGAGGATAAAAGGCTGCAGATCAGGCAGCAGTTGTCCAACACCCTCAGGGCTGTCATATCCCAGCAGCTTATCCCTACCATTGACGGGAAGGGAAGGGTCGTGGCCGTAGAATACATGGTGGATACGCCCGCCATCAGGAGCATGATACGCGAGGGGAAAGAACACCAGCTATACTCCGCAATACAGACCGGGCAGAAAGACGGTATGCAGACCATGGACCAGGCCCTTGTCAAGCTGTACAAGGCAGGAAAGATATCAAGGGACGCCGTTTTTGAGTACTGCGTGGACAGGGCCGAGGCGGAAAGGCTTTTAAGGAATGCATTCTTTGAATAATACTTGCGGGAGGATGAAAAATGCCTACGTTCAGTTATGAATGCATGAACAAGCAGGGACAGGTCATTGCCGGGATAATCAGCTCGGATACCGTGGCATCGGCGGTTGAAAAGCTGAGATCATCGGGTTACGCGATTCTAGACATAAAGGAGCAGAAGCAGAAAACAAGAAGCAGTTTTCTGTCCACAGAGAAAAAAGTGAAACTGTCGGATATCACGCTGTTCAGCAGACAGCTTGCCGCCATGCTGGGCGCAGGCATCCCCGTCACCAGGGCAATAAATACCCTGAGCAGGCAGAGAGAAAACCCAACCCTGCGAAACGCCCTGGAAGACATATCGCGGAACATTGAAGGCGGCATGAGCCTTACCGACGCATTCAGCGCGTATCCGAAGATCTTCCCCCCGATATACATATCAATGCTGAGGGCCGGAGAAATAGGAGGCACGCTGGAAAAAACCCTCCTGCGCCTGTCGGAACAGCTTCAGAAGGAAAAGCAGATAAAGGACAACATCAAGTCCGCAACATCCTACCCGAAAATGATAGGTATTTTTACTGTTGTAGTCTTTACTGCCATGCTGGTTTTCATGGTGCCCACATTCCAGGGATTTATACCGGATACTGTGGAGATCGGGGGTATAACCCGGTTCATTTTCAACCTCTCGGAATCTGTGAGGACAAAGTGGTATATCTGGGTTGCCTCCATAATCCTGGTCGTATCCAGCGTCATGGCTTTCCTGAAAAGCAGGACAGGGCATGACCTCTGGGAGAAAGTTAAGCTCAAGATGCCTATTTTCGGGCCCATCATTGTTAAATCCGTGGTCGCCAGGTTTACGCGAACACTGGCAACTCTCCTGGAAGGTGGCATTCCGGTGGTCCAAGCCCTGGAGAACGCCGGCCCCACCTCGGGCAGCGATGTGGTAGCCGAAACAGTTAAGCTTGCCACCAAGAGAATCGAGGAAGGAAAAACCATAGCATCCACCCTGGAAGAGAGCGAGGTATTCCCGCCCATGGTCACTCACATGATTGCCGTCGGCGAAGAGGCGGGCACTCTTCCGGACTTGCTGGACAAGGTCGCGGAGTTCTACGAGGAAGAGGTGGATGTGGCTACCAAGGGGCTGCAAGCCCTGATCCAGCCGATACTCCTGATATTCATCGGGGCTTTGGTAGGAGGCATGCTTATTGCTTTGTATATGCCAATGTTCAACTCTGTTGCGTCAATGTCGCGTTAGACAGAAGGTGCGTGATTAGGGTTACGATTAAAATTTGGTCAGGGGTTGAAGCGCATGGGATTGTTCGGCAAGAGTATTATTGGCCTGGAGATGGATTCAAGGGAGATACGGGCGGTTGAGATCAGCGGCAGCGTTAAGCAGCCCGTCATTTCCGCGTGGGGACAGATCGACCTGCCGGAAGGGGTTGTAAAGGACGGCCGCGTGGTAAACGTCCAAACCCTTTCCCTTTGCCTGGAGAAGCTGATAACGCAGGGAAAGTTCAAGTCACGGGACGTAATTCTGGGAGTCAACAACCAGGACGTGATTATCCGCTTTGCTTCGTTTCCAAAGGTTCCAGAAGACAGGGTACGCACCATGATTACATACCAGGCCCAGGATTTCATACCTGTCGCCCTGGAGGAACTGCAGCTTGATTACGTGATACTCGGTGAAAAAACGACCGAAGAAGGCGAGTTCCTGAATGTCATACTTGTCGGCGCGAGGAAGAAGATGCTACATGACTATATCGAAGCGATAGCCGGCGCAAAGCTCCTGGTCCAGGAGATCGACTCCGGGATGATGGCATTCGGCCGCGCCGCGCTGACAACCATTAACCGCAAGGTCTATGCCCTGATCGGGCTTAACCATGATATGGCCAATATCATGATCATCAACAACGGGAGCCTGGCGATGGCAAGATCGGTTTCACTGGCGCTTTCCATGAGCGGCAAGAAGGCCAAGGCAGGTATGGACAGCGGCGCTGTGCTTGCAGATATCCTGGCAGGCGAGCTAAGGTCGTCGGTGGGTTATTACCGCATGCAACACGAGGATGACATCGAAGGAGTATATCTTCTTGGCAAGCCAAACCTCAAGGAAATCGCCGACATGTTCAGGGAAGCAGAATACGAAGCCAGTATAGTGCAGCCTTACGCAGAAATTCCCGTGAAAGGCCAGGCCAGCAGCCTCATATCTTTCAAGACCACAGAGTATGCGACGGCTATCAGCCTTGGGATCAGGGGATTGGAGGGATAGGATGTATAAGATCAGCCTTCTTCCTGAGGAATATAAGCAATACCGGGTTATCTCCAGGCGAAGCAGAAGACTGCTGCTTGTTCTGTTTACGACGGCGCTTTCCCTTGCAGTCGTCCTTATAACATCCGTGGCAATTCTGTTGGTTTACAGGAATCAACTGAGCGACATTGAGGACTGGAACGCCGAACTGGAAAAGCAGATAGAAGCCCTTAAGCCCGTTGAAATTCTGCAACAGCAGCTTTTGAACATGCACGAAACCATCAACCAGGCGGCGGGTTTGAGTCCTGCATGGGACGAATTTGTAACCCATATCGGCAACAATGTGCCTCCCGGGGTAGCCATCAGCGATATAACGGCTGAATACGGAGAGAACAGCAGAATAACAATACTGGGAAGCGCTTCATCGTATGACTATATAGCTGATTATGCCGATTACCTGAAAAAGGTCGAGGGCTTGGACAATATACAGGTGGAGTACTTGGAAGAGGACAATTCCGCAGAATTAGTGTTCTACAGGATAGATATCCAATCGGTTCCCGCCGAATCCTATCAGCTTAACCTGGGAGGTGTTCATTGGTGAAAGGAAACAAGTATACACCCTTCCTGATAATCGGTGCGGCCGTATGCGTTGTCATGCTGCTGTTTTCGGTCTTGACCATCAAGGGAATTTTTGAAACCGTGGCCGATATAGCCGAAGCGGAAAATATCTCCCAGGCGAATGAACAGAAGCTGTCCCTGCTGAAACTTACCGCGTCGTATGAAGAAGATATGAAACAGGCCGTAGAAGCCATGGAAAGGCTTATACCCGATGAGGCCGACGAATCGGGGATAATAAGGCATATCAACAGCCTGTGCAGCTATTTTGGCGCGGATCTGCAGGAGATTCGATTCGGAAAGAGGGTGGTAAATAATAATATAAATGTAATACCGATCAACCTGTCTATAAAATGCGATTATTATGTCTTTGTTGACCTGGTCGGAAGGATGACAGCGCTTGAGCGTCTGATCAGGATCGATAAAATTACGATATCTAAGAATGAAGACAACCTCGGCGGACTGACAGTGAGCCTGGCAGGCAGAGCATTTTACAGATGAATTCCATTTGAGCAAATAACTGAAGAGCAGGGATGAAAAGCATGGTTATGGGGACTGATGTGGGCTATCTCGGCGAGCAACTCATTAGAATGGGTGTTGTCACCGAGGAACAGCTTAAAAAGGCCTTGGAACTCCAGGCGAAGAACAGGGCAAAGGGGATCAAGATTCTGCTGGGCCAGGCCCTGACACAGCTTGGCTATTGCAAGGAAGAAGACATCGCCAGGGCAATGGCCAAGAAGTGGGGGCTTGAATTTGTTTCAATAAACGAAAAGGGCATTGACATGGCCGCGGCCAACCTGATAACGCCTGAAGTTGCCATGAAATACAAGCTTTTGCCCATCGAGATAAAGGATAACAAGCTTATCGTCGCTATGAACAACCCTAACGACATCATCGCGATCGATGATGTCGAGCTGCTAACCGGCTATGAAGTCCAGCCGATTGTCGTGGTGGACAGGGAACTGAATGCGGCTCTCGAGCAGTTCGCCAACATGAGCAAGAATGTCCAGCAGCAAGAGGAAGAAATAGAGGAAGAAGAATTCGAATTCGACGCCATCGGCGAAGCCGAAGTGGATGAAAAACCGGCGGTTCAGTTGGTAAACCAGATACTTCACCAGGCGGTAAGGGCAAACGCCAGCGACGTACATATCGAGGCCCAGGAGAAGCACACCCGCGTGCGCTTCAGGATTGACGGCGTTCTCCATGAGATCATGCAGCAGCCTTTGAAGCTTCATCCTACCGTCGTTTCCCGCATTAAGGTCATGGGCGGAATGGACATCGCCGAACGCAGGGTTCCACAGGACGGAAGAGTTACCGTAAAGATTGAAGACAAGACCATCGACATCCGTATTGCCACACTTCCGTCGGCTTACGGTGAAAAAGTAACTCTTCGACTTCTCAACAGGAGCGAAAAGATACTTACCCTGGAGGACCTGGGATTTCCTGAAACCCATCTGAGGATCTATGAGAGACTGACAAAGCTTCCCTACGGGTTTATCCTTATTACCGGACCTACAGGCAGCGGTAAAAGCACGACGCTGTACGCGAGCCTTGCCAACATCAATACGCCTGACAAGAACATCATAACTTTGGAAGACCCAATAGAACGCCGAATGGAAGGCATTAACCAGATCCAGATGAACGCCCGTGCCGGCATGACCTTCGCGTCGGGGTTAAGATCCATCCTGAGAAGCGACCCGGACATTATCATGGTAGGCGAGATACGAGACCGCGAAACAGCGAAGATAGCCGTAGAATCCGCTTTGACCGGGCACCTGGTATTCTCTACGCTTCATACCAACGATGCTCCCGGCGCCGTCACCAGGCTTGGTGAGATGGGAGTTGAACCGTTCCTGACTGCCTCATCCCTGGTAGGAGTCGTGGCTCAGCGTCTTGTCAGGGTGCTATGCCAGCAGTGCAAGAAAGCATACGAAATGAGTCGGGAAGAGATATTGAAAAGCCTGCCTGACTTCCCGCTGGAACCCGATGAGAAATCGGTGGTGCTGTATAAGCCCACGGGTTGCATTTCCTGCAACTATACCGGATTCAAGGGACGCAGAGGCGTATTTGAACTGCTTGTGGTAAGCGAGGCTATCCAAAAGCTGATCCTGGAAAAGGCAGGTACCAATGTAATCAGGGAAACGGCCATCCGCGAGGGAATGAACACGCTGCGTATGGACGGCATGATCAAGGTGAAGGAAGGCCTTACGTCAATAGAAGAAATGCTCAGGGTGGTCATGTAACAGGAGTGCGGAAAGATGGAGCATGGATTGCCTGTTAATCCAACCAGGAACAAAAAGGGTTTTACCCTTGTCGAACTGCTGGTTGCAATAAGCCTTATCCTTATTATTGCGACAGGGATGCTTCCCGTCTTTTCGCATGTCGCCAGGTTTAATCAAGTCAACAAAATCAGGGCTACTGCAAACGCTCTTGCCGCAGGAGTTATGGAGGAAATTGCCGCATTGGAGTTTGAGGATGTCGGAACAATTGACGGAAACCCAAGCGGAAACATCCCTCAAAGCCGGGAAGTAACAGTCGATGACGCAATATACACCATTGAAACCATGATAACCTGGGTTGGCGCTGAAAGCGCAGCCAACCCCTTCGGCACAGGATACGTGGATACCGCCTATAAGAATGTCCGCGTTACGGTATCAGCCTATGATCCTTTCTCGGGGGAAACCTATAACTATGAACAGATGCATACCATAAGCGCCCGTGAAGGGGAGATGAAACTCCACGACAAGGGCAACATCAGGGCGGTTGTAAAAAGCAGCGATGGCCAGTCCATAGATGACCCTCCCATAAGAATAAGAATCAGCGGTCCCGAAACAGCCAGCATGAAGACCAATTTTGCCGGAGAAGTCCTGTTTGGTGAACTGGAACCAGGCATTTACGAGGTGGAAGCCGAGATTCCCCCGGGGATGGCGGCAGCCAGCGGCCAGGCAGTGTCGGCAAGCAAGATCAAGGCTAGCGCTGAGGTCCAGAAGTGGATCACCACGGATGTTTACTTCTACATGGACAAACCTGAAAGTTTCTCGACCATTTCAATAAAATTCATTGACGAAGAAACCGGGGAAGTGATAAAGCCCACTGGTACTCTTACGCTTAACTGGACGCATGAAGGCATTATATATGAAAAATATGTTGAAAAAACAATTACCACCAGCGATTATGCAGGCGACGGACTGCCCGGAAAATTCATTGGCAACCTTTGGCCGGCAGGTTCATATGAACTGGTACTTGCCGGGCTAAGGACAAGCAGTAAGTCTTACAAGGAATACAGTGTCAGGCTCCAGGACGATACCCAATGGAACGGCGAGTTTTCGGAAGCAGGTGAAAACCTGGCTCTAACAGTCGTTGCGCGGGGTATAGAACGAAAGGTTCTTATAAAAGAGGATCTATACTCTGAGTTTGATGACAATCGTAGATTCGAGTACAGCGTTCAGAATATTTTCATGAATGACGATGGTGGAGATGGTTCAATAATCCTTGAGCGGAGAAGCAACCTGGAACCAAACAGGTACACTATAACAGGATCTCAGTATATCAGCGGCAGTTATCCCGCCAGTAATGCCTTCAATACTTCTTCCAACAGTTATGCTTTATTTAATAGTAATCGTGAAGGGTACATCAATTTTGAACTTGATAATCCGGTTACGCCTGCAGGGCTGAGAATCCAATTGCATCAGAGCAGCTACAGGCCCGATGTGATACGATTATACGGAATACGGGAAGATGGCGCAAAGGATTTGCTTCTGCAAGAAACTCGATTTACACAGTATAATGACTTTTCAATAGAAACGGAGAGCAAATACAGGGCATACCAGCTGATGGTAATAACCGGCAGTTCGAACGCTCGTGTTTATAACGTCCGGTTGTATTATGAGGGATATGTATCTCCAGGCACAAGGTACCTCAGGATCCCCATCGGTGATCTTGATATATCGGATAAAAAGAAAGCTCCCATATTCACGGTTAACTGGAGTATTGACACTCCTGACGGTACCGATGTTGAATTCTATGCTTCAAGCTCGCTTCTAGGCAGCCAGCCAAATCAAAGCACCTTCAAAAGAATCTATGATGAGGATGATATCCGGGGTATAGTCAAAGAGGGCACCCAGATAAGTCAAACAAGCTATTTGTGGATCAAGCAGGTATTGACTTCCAGTGACCCGGGCAAAACGCCCGTATTGGATTCTTTCCTCATCATGTACGAAGAGTAAAGAGGTGATCCCGGATGCAGTGCATGAAACGCAGAAATAACGGGTTCACCCTTGTTGAATTGATTATAGTATTCTCTCTGCTTGGCATCGTATTGTCCGGACTGTACATGGTGATCGAATACTCACAAAGAGCATACACCAGCACAGAGGCCAGGAGTATTGTCCAGGATGATATTAACAGGGTCGTGGGAATGATAGGCGCCGATATAAGATCCGCCCGCAAACCCAACCAGGATACGAGAGCAGTTGTTATCGCATCAGGTGGACAACTCATGAATATATACACCCAGGATGGCGACGTCTACAGGAGGATTTGCTACAGGCTCGACCCTGCCGATAAGTCGGTTTTGCAGAAGGGATGGGTTGAAACCACCAGTTACAGTTCGGCCGCTAATCCTGAATATGAAACCATTACGAACTGGGAAACCATCCTCAAGGGTGTAGTGTACGAAGAGAACGGCATCCAGTTGGCAATATTTTCGGATATCACACCGGCCGACAGCGAACCCACGGATAAGCGGCTTATAAGGATTGACATAAAGGCACTGGATGAAAAGGGACGGTTGCTGGAAGCTATAGAGATGCCGCTTGTATTCTCTACGAGAAGTAAGAATTAGGATGGATAATTCGGTATTGGAGGGGAGGAGACATAATGCGCGGATACGGTAAAAAATTCGACAAGGGAATTGCCATGCCTATTGTTATTGCAATAATGGCCATTATATTCCTTTTTTGCGCTACTGTCTTGACCCTTAATGAGAACCTTACCAGGAATGTCGCCTTTTCCTCGGCCAGGGAACGGGCGCTTCATATCGCGGAAGCAGGATACAACAGGTTCCTGTATGAATTGAACGATGATTCGTCATTTTACAAGATCAATAAAGGCATAGGAGTGCCCTATCATGAATTCGTTGTTGCAGAGGAATACACCGCCGCCGATAACCCTGAATGGGATAAATTCCCCAAGAAATACGAAGTTATGGAATACAGGGAGGGCCCGAAACTTTTTGGTTATTTCCAAATCGAGCTTGTGCCTCCGTCTCCGCTGGAGCCCGTGCTGACTGTAATATCAACCGGCTGGACAGCCGAGAATCCCGAGTATAAGAAGACCATAAAAGTGCAGATCAGCAAGCGAACCTTTTCCAGGTATGTCGTTTTTGACGGAGATGCGATGGGTGCTCCATGGGGAAGCAGTTCTCACATCAGGGGTCCATACTTTTCAAACAACAATCTTTACACCAGCGGTTCACCTACTTTCTACGACGAAGTGGGTTATGTTAAAGATATAGTTCCATACCCTACCCAGGCCAAGTTCCTTATGCCGGGGCAGCCGCAAAAGAAATCCCAGTTAATCTTCCCGCCATCGTCATCCGAGCTCAGGAAATGGGCCGAGGGTACGGAATACCTGTTTAAAGGACGTACATGCATACTTATTGAGGACAGCAAGCTTAAAGTAAGGAACAAGGTGATTGGGGACAAAAACGAGTTGGTGCTGGATCTTCCGTCAAAGGGTGTCGTATATGTTGACGGAGATTTATTCATCGCTGGCAAATTGGACGGCAGGCTGACCGTAGGGGCAAGCGGGAATATCTACATATGCACAAAGGATCCGACAAAGTTCAATGAAGCAGCGGGAGATTTTGACCCAGCTAACGCTGCCGAAATGCGTGGTCTTGTATATGCCAACGAAAATATCCCGAGAGAGAGAAAGATTGAACCAGGCATGACCGACGACATGCTTGGGCTGATTACCGACGGCGATATCATTGTTGCTACCAGAACCTGGCCATCAGCCAAGATCGTAAATGGAATAACCACCAAGGATAGTCCGAACCAGGTAGTGAAAAAATCACAGCATATAGAGATTTACGCCGCGATGATGGCCAGGGGCGACCAGAGCGACTTTCACGTGGAATACTTAAGTTCCTTGGGTGATTACGGCTACATATATTTCAACGGCTCGCTTGCAACGCAGAAGTCGGGCGCTACCTATCAAACATCAGGCGGCAGTGTGAAGGGGTACAGGGGAGATTATACCTTCGATTACAGGATGCTGTATGAAGCTCCGCCCCATTACCTGGAGCCCCAGAATTCGGGATGGGAGGTTAAGTCATGGGAAGAGATTGACGATTCCATGTAAAACCTCCTCTTTGTCCATGAACACATGATGAAGGCATCTTCTCCATGAATTCTATACCAGGCTTGCTGCTGGCACGGATCACGTTGCTTATCTCGCGGACCTTGTCATCACGGTTCTTTATTCGTATTGGCCTGGATGGCTGTCATGGCTTTTCTTGCAGAGTCGAAAGGAACAGTATAACCCTGTAAATCATGTATAACACCAGGAACATAACATACTTTTGATGCATGCGCGAATCAGTGCGAAAAAAGGTAAATAATGATATCAGATGTTGTTTTAGGCAAAAATATCAGTGGTATAAAATGTAATAGTCAACCAGCGGACACCTAAGTAGCGAACCAAATCTGCCAATAAGCCTGTATTAATATTTTAGGAGGGTCATTTTATGTCGAAGATGTTCATGAAGAGCAAAAAAGGTTTCACCCTGGTTGAACTCATGGTGGTTATAGTCATCCTTGGCATACTCGTAGCCATCGCGATCCCGGTATATAATAACATTACTGAAAGCGCGGAAGCAAGTTCATGCAAGGCCAACCAGAGGACTCTTGAAAGCGCGCTCATGCAATGGTATGCTGCAGGAAACAATGACAAACCAAATAAAGACAATCTTGTAAAGGATTACTTGGTTGAATTCCCCAAGTGTCCTACTAATGATACTGAATATGAGATTCCCGATAAAGGCGTGCCGGTAACATGCCCTGATAATATACCCAAACATTCAAGGGCCGGCGAGACTGATGATTCCGGAGGCTGATTATTGTACAACTTCGTTTACAAGCCAGCATAAGCTGGCTTTTTTTCGGTGTTCGTCCTGTTTTATACGAACAAATCCGCGTACCGCTTGCTGCCTGCGGCATAAAAACAAGGTTTACAAAATAGACTATCAGTGATACCATTACAAATGTTAATTTTCCCAGAAGATACGGTGCTGGAGGGTATTGATGTCCAAGTATCTCGTCATCGTAGAGTCGCCGGCTAAGGCAAAAACCATAAAGAAATACCTGGGCAGCGATTACAAGGTCGCGGCTTCCATGGGCCATATAAGGGATCTGCCCCAGAGCCACCTGGGCGTGGATGTGAAGAAGGACTTTGAGCCCATGTACATCGTCATGACCGGGAAGAGCAAGCTCATTAAAAGCCTGAAGGAGGACGCTTCCAAGGCCGAGAAGGTTTTGCTCGCCACCGACCCTGACCGTGAAGGCGAGGCCATTTCCTGGCATCTTGCCCATATCCTCAGCCTCGACGGATCAAGCCCTTGCCGTATCACGTTCAACGAGATAACCAGGAACGCCATCACGAACGCGGTAAAGGAGCCCAGGCCCCTCAACATGAACCTGGTGGACGCCCAGCAGGCCAGGAGGGTTCTTGACAGGATCGTGGGCTACGAGATCAGCCCAGTGCTTTGGAAAAAGGTCAAGAAAGGGCTCAGCGCCGGACGTGTCCAGTCCGTGGCAGTGCGCATCATCTGCGACAGGGAACAGGAGATCGAGGAGTTCGTTCCTGACGAGTACTGGAGCATTGAGGCCCTGTTTGCCAGGGAAGACGGCACCGTGTTCTCCGCGCGGTTTTACGGCAGGAACGGGAAGAAGGCCGAGATAAAATCGAAGGAAGAATCCGACGCTGTGACCGCCCTGATGGAAAACGCATCATGGCATGTTTCAAGCGTGAAAAAAGGCGCCAAGAAGAGATCGCCGGCGCCTCCTTTCATCACGAGCACCCTGCAGCAGGAGGCTTCCAGAAAGCTGGGATTCAGCGCCCAGAAGACCATGATGGTGGCCCAGCAGCTGTACGAAGGCGTGGAACTTGGCAGCGAAGGATCTGTCGGTCTTATTACATACATGAGAACCGATTCGGTCAGGCTGTCCGATGACGCCATAAGGCAGGCACGCGCATATATCCGGGAAAGGTTCGGGGAAGATTACCTTCCCGGCAAGCCCAGGGTCTACAAGACCAAGTCCGCGGCCCAGGACGCCCATGAGGCCATACGGCCTACCTACGCCGACAGGGACCCTGAATCGCTGAAAGATATGCTGACTTCCGACCAGTACAAGCTGTACAAGCTTATATGGGACCGGTTCATAGCCTGCCAGATGGAAAACGCCGTATTTGACACCATATCGGTCGAGATCAATGGTATACCGGGTTATAGTTTGGATATCGCCACCAGTGACGAGGCGCGGATCGCCCACGATACGCTCAGCTTCAGGGCCAGCGGTTCAAGGCTCATATTCCCGGGCTTCATGGCGCTCTACGTGGAAGGAAGCGACGAGGAAGAGAAGGAAGAATCCCAGCACCTGCCTCCGCTGCATGAAGGCGAGGCATTAAGCCTCAGGGAGATAAAGCCGGAGCAGCATTTCACGGAACCGCCGCCGCGCTATACCGAGGCCACGCTGGTAAAGGCCCTGGAAGAAAAGGGGATAGGCCGGCCAAGCACGTATGCCCCTATTATCAGCACCATAATCAGCCGCGGTTATGTCGTGAGGAACAAGAAGCAGCTGGTGCCCACCGAGCTTGGGAAGATGGTAAATAAGATAATGGTGGAGAACTTCCCGGACATAGTAAACGTGAACTTTACCGCCGAGATGGAAAGCAAGCTGGACAGCGTGGAGGAAGGCAGGATTTCATGGAAGGAGATCCTGAGGGAATTCTATCCGGGCTTCATGGAAACCATCAAGAAGGCCGAACAGGTCATCGAGAAGGTGGAGATGCCCGTCGAGAAGTCCGACGTGATCTGTGAAAAATGCGGCAGGACCATGGTGATACGGACCGGAAGGTTCGGCAAGTTCCTGGCATGCCCGGGGTACCCGGCCTGCAAGAACTCGAAGCCCATTTACGAGGAAGCCGGTGTGAAGTGCCCGAAATGCGGCGGGAAGGTCATCATCCTGAGGGCGAAGACCGGGAAGAAATACCTTGGATGCGAGAACTATCCGGGCTGCGATTTCAAGTCATGGGACATGCCATCCGATAAAACCTGCCCGAAATGCGGCAACTTCATGACCCAGAAATCCAGCGGGAACACCATGGTCTTTAAGTGCGCCAACCCGGAGTGCGATCACGCCGAGGAGCATGTCAAGGAAGGGAAGAAAACAAGGAAGAACCAGGGGAGAAGCCAGGAAGGAACCGGCAACGAATAAGTTAATTGATGAAATAAAGGCCCGGACTGGCCTTTTGTTTTACGGTTCTTCCGGTTCTTCGTGCCGGTAGTCCCTGACCAGGCTCATGGTCCGATCATAGGACTGGTATGCTTCGAAAAGCACATCTTCGCTGTATTCGTTGTCCTTGTAGAAATCCTTGTACGGAACGGGTATTATCCTGAACCTGTAAACGCCGTTGTCATTGTAGCGCCACAGCCAGGTCGGGATATGGGTCACTTCCTTTATTATTGTCTTGCCGGTTTGGGGGTTCTTTTCAAATACAACCTTGACCAGCATGCTGTCCTCGGCCCGCTCCTTGTGGGTGAGGGGATAGCCGCCGGCGCCGCGCCTCTGGTTCGATACGAAGTTACCCATGGAATAGATCACGTACTTCTTCTCGCCCTCGTGCTCTATCATCTCGCTGGGTTCCACCACGTGGGGATGGGAGCCCAGTATCACGTCGGCGCCCCAGCTTACCATGTCCCTTGCAAGCTGCACCTGCTCCTGGGTTGGCTGCTGGACATATTCCACACCCCAGTGCATGCAGACGACCGACACATCTGCATTTTTCTCCATGTCGTCAAGCTCGGCCTTTATCCTTTCCCGGTCGATAAGCGCCAGGTGCTTATTTCGCTGCTCCTCTGTAAGTGCCATCTCGTTCATGTTGCAGCCGTAGGTATAGGCCATTATGGCGATCTTTATGCCGTTGGCCTCCTTTACGATATACCTGGGTTCTTCGCCGTCGTATATGCCCAGGACATCCAGGCCCCTGCGCCTTATGTTGTCGCGGGTCTCGAACATGCCCGCCAGCTTCCTGTCAAGCTGGTGGTTGTTTGAGTTGTTGACTATGTCAAACCCGACGGCCTTGAATGTGTCAAAGATCTCCGGCGGGCAATTGAACAGGGGATAGCCGGTGTAATCGTCCCTGTCGTTGGTGGCGGCGCTTTCAAAGCTGATGATGGAAACGTCGCTTTCGGCCAGGTACTTTTCTATGGGTGAGAAAATGCTGTAAAAGTCGTAACGGTCCTCGCCGGGGATATATGCCGAATCCTGGAACAGTTTATGCAGCACGCAGTCGCCGGCCGCCATGAGCACGGCCGTTTTCGGCGGTTCCGGCGTCGGTTCGGGAGTTGCAGGGGTTGGCTCGGGAGACGGAAGCGGCATGATCTCCGGCGCTATCTGCCCGGAAACGGGCGTGCTGTCGGATGGACCGGGCTCCGTATTGGACGCGGAATGATCAGCCTGGCCGCATGAAGACAAAAATAGCACAAAAATCAGGATAAATGCAACAATGTTATGTTTCATCAACGTATCCTCCCGGCCTTTTCGGCGTCTCAGGCGGCTTTAAGCAGCTTCAAGATTGCCCCTGGACGCTCAGGTAGAATTAATTATAGCATAATCCGGTTGACATGTAACTCGAAGAATGACGAAGATGACGAGCATAAATCAAGGCCGGGCAAAAGAGGAGCGAAAGGCATGTCCGAAAAAGCATGATAATTATGGTATGATGGAATATGACGGGACAGAATAAAAACGCCGGAATAAATCGCAGGTTATATTTCGAGGTGCGGAAGATGAAGGAAGGAACCATAAATGTAATAGGCGCAGGGCTTGCAGGCTGCGAGGCTGCCTGGCAGATCGCCCGGCAGGGAATAAAGGTAAGGCTTTACGAGATGAAGCCGCATAAAAAGACACCGGCACATCAAAGCGATGATTTCGCCGAACTGGTATGCAGCAATTCGCTAAGGTCAGACCGGCTGGAAAACGCGGTGGGACTGTTGAAGGAGGAGATGAGGCTTCTTGATTCCCTTATCATAGGCTGCGCGGACAAGACAAGGGTTCCCGCCGGCGGTGCGCTGGCCGTGGATCGGCAGGGCTTTTCCCGAATGGTGACGGAGGCAATTACCGGACATCCTCTCATAGAGGTAATCCATGAGGAAGTAACGTCAATATGTAATGACGACATAACAATAATAGCCACCGGGCCCCTTACATTCGATGCACTGGCAAAATCGATCTCGGAATTGCTGGGGCTGGACAGCCTGTATTTCTTTGACGCGGCCGCGCCGATCGTTAGGGCCGATTCCATCAATTACGATGTAGTTTTCAGGGCGTCCCGCTACGGAAGAGGGGACGACGACTATATCAACTGCCCGATGACCCGGGAAGAATACCTTGCTTTTTACGAGGCGCTGATCAATGCCGAGACCGCCGAGCTCAATGATTTCGAGGACGACAGGGTCTTTGAGGGCTGCATGCCCATCGAGAGCATGGCAAAAAGGGGAGTTGACACCATGAGGTTCGGTCCCCTGAAGCCCGTGGGGCTTACAGATCCGCGCACGGGACGCGAACCTTATGCGGTTGTACAGATCAGGCAGGACAATGCGGCCGGATCGCTCTACAACATGGTCGGTTTCCAGACCAGGCTGAAATGGGGTGAGCAGAAACGCGTCTTCCGGATGATACCCGGGCTTGAGAACGCCGAATTCGAGCGTTTCGGGGTAATGCACCGGAATACATTCATAAACTCTCCGAGGCTGCTGGACGCCGCGTACAGGCTCAGGACCAGGAGGAACATATTCTTTGCCGGCCAGATTACCGGCGTGGAAGGATACGTGGAATCGGCGTCCTCGGGGCTCGTAGCCGGGATAAACGCCGCAAGGCAGCTTAAGGGTCTGGACGATCTCATCTTCCCGGCAACCACGGTCACAGGCGCCCTTGCCCGGTATGTATCCAACCCGGCCAACACAAATTTCCAGCCCATGAACGCCGCTTTCGGCATCATGGATCCTCTGGATGAGCGCATACGGAACAAGAAAGAAAAATACGCCAGGATGGCCGAAAGAGCCCTCAGGGTTATCCGGGAAACAAGCATGCTCTTTCGGCCTGAATGACCCTAAAAAAGCTGTCAGACAATTCCAGCAGACTTGATGTATAATTTCATGGCGGCTTTGTTTCCTCCAGTGAGTTTTTTTGCAAATCATGCCAAATGCCTTGAAATTGAAAAAGATCATATAGAAAGGAGATTCGCATGAAAAAGCTGGGACTTAAGTACTTCATTCCGGCATTGCTGATCGTCCTGGGAATATGGTGCCTGACCGGCTTTTACACCATAAGGTCCGACGGCGGCGAGCAGGCCGTTATAATGCGCTTCGGCAGGCATGTCCGCACCGAGGATGAGGCCGGCCTCAAGTGGCATTTTCCGTATCCGATCGAAACCGCGGAGATCGTCAAGTGCGACGTGTTAAGGAGCCTGGAGCTCGGATACAGGACTCAGCAGACGGGCGGGATCGACCAGCAGCCGGTTTACACGTCAGTCCCCGAGGAATCGCTGATGATCACGGGGGACGAGAACCTTGTACATACCGAAACCGTCATCCAGTACAGGATCAAGGACGTGGCGGCGTACCTGTTCAACGTCCGCCAGGCCCCGGAAGCCCTGAAGATTGCGGCGGAGGCCTCCGTAAGGCGCGTGGTCGCCAACCATGACCTGGACCATGTCCTCACTGATCAGAAGGACGCGATCCAAAACGAGATACTGAACGATCTTCAGACCATCTGCGACGAGTACGGGCTGGGGATCGAGATCGTCAAGGTCGCCCTGCAGGATGTCTATGCGCCCGAAGAGGTTGCCGACGCCTTCACCGATGTGATCAAGGCCCGCGAGGACATGAACCGCTACATCAACGAGGCGCAGAAGAAGGCAAACGAGATCGTTCCGGCCGCCGAAGCCAAGCAGCAGGAGATCCTGAACGAGGCGAACGCGTACAAGGAGAAAAGGATAGCCGAAGCCAAGGGTGACGTGGAAAACTTCAGGCAGGTGCTCGAGAAATACTCCCTCGGCCCCGAGGTTACCAGGACCAGGATGTACCTGGAGACCATGCGGGAGGTACTCCCCAAGGCAAAGATATACATTATGAAGGACGGGGGAGAAACCCTGAGACTGCTGCCCCTGGGCGGTGATGCCGACGTTTCGTCAAAGTCCGGCCAGTACGATAGCGCCGCGGTCCAGGTAAACGGGAACAGCGGCCAGGAGTAAGAGGGGAGGTGCGCCGAAGATGAATAATTTCCACGAATTCAAGCAGGCATATAACGAGCAGAGAAAGCAGAAACACCAGGTTCCTGAGAAGCTATTAGGCTTTCTGAAGTCATTCGGCGTTGTCATAGGCGCTGTGATCATCATCACCATAATATTGAGTTCCTTCATGTTCACTGTCAGCGAGAGGGAGCAGGTGGTAATAACCCAGTTCGAGGAAATCGTGAGGGTTATCGTTGATGAAAACTCGTACGAGGCGGTGAGCGCCGAGTTGAAGAGCAACCCGAGGTTTGCGAACGTAAAGATTCAGAAGGGCAGGGGGCTGTTCTTCAAGATTCCGCTAATCCAGCAGGTAAAACGCTTCCCGAACCAGCTCCTTACCTACGACACTAAGACCGAGGAAGTATTCACGCTGGATAAGAAGACCATCATGCTGGACAACTACGCCCAGTGGCGCATAAGCAATCCCGCCCTGTTCATGGTGAGCATCGGGAACATAACCCAGGCAAACCAGAGGATAGATGAGTCGATCTACTCAAAGATGAGGGAAGAGATAGGTAAAGTTGACGCCTATACATTGGTGGCAGACAAGGATTATGTGTACAGCATGCTACAGAACGTTGAGGAGCACCTCAACAACCAGATGGAGGCCATGGGGATAAAGATAATAGATATAAGGATCAAGAGGACCGAGTACCCGGACGCCACCAAGCCCAGCATTTACGAGCAGATGCGGTCGGAGAGGCAGGCAGTGGCTACCCAGTACCGGGCCGACGGACAGAAACGTGCGAGGACCATAACGGCGGAAGCCCAGAGGAAGGCGACCGTCATCGAGGCGCAGGCTTACGAGGAGGCCCAGAAGATCAGGGGCGAAGGCGACGCCGAAGCCCTGCGCATCTATGCCGAGGCATACAATATCGATCCCGAGTTCTTCAGCTTCTGGGAAACGCTGAAGACCTACAGCAGCGTCATAGACGAAGACACGACCATAATCATAGATTCGGATTCGCCCTTCGCAAAATACCTGTTCGGGGAATAACCGGGATCCTCAGCCCACTATGAACTTGCCTTCTGGATAGACAGTATGGTCGGAATGCTTTACGCCGGGCGTCAGGGCGAGGGCAAAGGAGATGGGGCCGATTCGCCCCGTGAACATGCACAGGATCACCAGGATCTTGCCAATACCTGTGAGATTTGAGGCAACACCCGTAGTAAGCCCAACCGTTCCAAAGGCCGATACCGAATCAAAGAAGGCGTCTATCACGGTTGCGTCGGGCTTAAGAACATGGAAAACCAGGGTTACGACGAATACCAGGATCAGGGCGAGAAAAGCAATGGAGAATGCCTTTAAAACCGTACGGTTAGGTATTCTCCTTTTAAACAGTATGGTTTCATCCTTGCCGCGGATAACGCAGATAATGGCTGCCAGCATGATGCCCAGCGTGTTGACCTTCACGCCGCCGGCCGCCGAGCCGGAAGCTCCGCCGATGAACATCATGAGGGCGATGAAAGCCTTCGAGAGGTCATTGAGCGAGCCGGTATCAATGGTTGAAAAACCGGCGGAACGCGCGTTGACAGACAGGAATATCGACGCGTTGATCTTCTCCCCTAGGGTCATGCCCGCCAGGACGCCGTTTTCTTCCGAGAGGAATATGAACAGGGCGGCAACCAAAAGAAGGATCGCCGAAAGGATAAGAACCATCCGGGTATGGGCGGTCAACTTTTTCTCTTTCCGGAAATCCATGAAGTCTCTCCAGACCATGAATCCGAAGCCGCCGATAATGACCAGGACCGATATGGTATAGAGAACCAGCGGGTTTCCGGAAAAATCCGCCATGCTGGCAAAGTTATTCCCCATAAGGTCAAACCCGGCATTGCAGAACGCGGAAACCGAGTGGAATATGCCGTAGTAAAGGCCGGCGAGGCCGAACCGGGGCACGAAGGCGATTGACAGCAGGAAGGCTCCTGCCAGCTCGACGATAAAGATCATGACCAGAATCTGCCTGACAAGCGGGATGATATCATGGATGCTCAGGCTGTTTAAGGATTCCTGGGCAAGTTTCATGTTCTTAAGGCCTGCTTTTCTTCCTGCCAGGGAAAGGAAGAAGGTTGCGAACGTAATAAACCCGAGGCCGCCAAGCTGCATGAGGATGAGTATCACGATTTCCCCGAACGTTGACCAGTACGGCGCCGTGTCATACAGAACAAATCCTGTGATGCAGGTTGCCGATACTGCGGTAAAAAAGCTGTCCAGGAACGGAGTTGGTTTTCCCGATTCCGCCGCGGCCGGAAGCGCCAGCAGTATTCCGCCAATAAGACTTGCCGCAAGATAGGTGAGTGCGATGACGGTGGGAGGGCTGTGGTAGATTCCCATGCCCACAGCCTTTTTTATTGCGCCTGTCATTTTGGCCAAGCCGTTCTTCAACATCAGAATCCGGCCTTTCAGAGGCCGTTCACCTGCCAGACTCAACATTTTTAAATTCTTTCTGTTTTAATGATTATAACATTGCGCGCCTAAGTAAACAAATATGTATTATGAAAACTCCCGTCATGTTTTTGACTGATAAAAAGGGAAATGGTATAATGAATCATGCTTTTCAAGTGCTCATTATAAGTTGAAGGCCCGGACAAGCACCGGACGGAGAGCCAAGGTGAGTAAAAGTGCCGAGTAACAGAAGCGCACACAAGCCATTAGAACCCGACGCAAAGCCGGTTATAAAGAAAAAGAAGAAACCGAGGAAAAAGCGCTATATATTTCTTAAAACGCTCCTTTTCATCCTCGTGTGCATGATCATATTCATGATAAGCGCTCTCTACGGGTACCGCTATATCATGGAAGGTTTCCAGCAGGCCGAGACGCCCATAACCGAGGAGGAAGGCATAGTTTTCAAGGTGGCTTACGGCTCCAGCACGGTAGATATAGCCAATGCCCTGAAAGAGCAGGGATTTATCAGCAATACCTGGGTCTTCAGGGTAATCTCGAAGATAATGGGCTTCGATAACGTGTACAAGGCAGGCAGGTACCTTCTTACAAAGGACATGAACTACTATGCCCTGATGCTGGCGCTCACCGGGGAGCCGCTGAAAAACCCCACCCAGGATGTAATGATCCCGGAAGGAAAGACGCTGCTGGAAACCGCCGAGATACTTGCAGCCCAGGGATATATCGACAAGGACCATTTCCTTGCGCTGTGCGAGAAGATACCGACCCAGTACCTGTTCCTGAACGAACTGGCGGTCTCTCCCGACCGCAAGTATCCGCTGGAGGGTTATCTCTATCCCGATACCTACAAGATGGACGAGGGGTGGACCGAGGAGGACCTCATCGAACGCATGCTTCTGCAGTTCGACAAGGTGTTTACCTATGAGTACTATCAACGGGCTGAGGAACTGGGCATGACCATCGACGAGGTCGTGACGCTGGCGTCGCTCATAGAGATGGAGGCAAAATACCCGGCGGATTACAAGAAGATCTCCAGCGTGTTCCACAACAGGCTGAAGAAAGAGCCGCCGATGATGCTGCAGTGCGACGCCACCATACAGTATGCAAGGATCTACCAGGGACTTGGAAGGACCACCGCGGTTCTCAACAAGGACCTGGAGATTGATAGCCCGTACAACACATATAAGCATTTCGGGCTTCCGCCGGGTCCCATATGCTCGCCCAGGGCGGATGCCATCGAGGCGGCGCTGTACCCGGAGGAGACCAACTACCTGTACTTCTTCGCGACGCCCGAGGGTATCAATATCTACAACGAGACGTTCGAAGGGCACCTGAGGGACCAGCAGAAATACGGCGTAAGCGGATATAACTGAGATTAAGGCGGCGTAAAAAGCCGCCTTAAACAACTGCGCCTTTTCGTATACTTTTTCGCAGAAGGGTGACAAGGGGCTTGGAGGACAGGATAAGGTACCCGGAGATCGATGAATTCATAAGGAATACCATTGCCCGGGAAGAGGGCATATTTAAGGAGATGGAGGAATATGCCCGCCGGAACCATATCCCGATAATAGCGCCCGAAACCGCCGCCCTCCTCAGGATACTCGTGAAAGTGCACAGGCCTCGGAGGATCCTGGAGGTGGGCACGGCGATTGGATATTCGGCTCTTGTTATGGCCTCCGCCTCCGGTGGATGCGCCCGTATCGACACGATCGAGATAGACGAAGGGATGGCGGGCCTTGCCGAAAAGTACCTGGAAAGATCGGGCTTCGGCAGCGCCATCCGCGTGCTGAGGGGCGACGCGTACGAGGTCCTGCAGTGCCTTGTAACGCCCTACGACATGATCTTCCTGGACGCGTCAAAAGGCCAGTACCCGGAGTTCCTGCCCGAGTGCCTGAGGCTTGCCAGGGAAGGCGGAATCATCCTGTCGGACAACGTACTCTACAGGGGCCTGGTAGCAAGCAGCGGTCACGTGGAACACAAGCACAGGACAATCGCCGTAAGGCTGAAGGAATACCTTCAAAGCCTGTGCAACAACCCCCTGCTGGATACGGCCATAATACCCATCGGCGACGGGCTGGCATTGAGCTATAAGACTAGAGATAAGAGGTGAGATGTTAGAAGTTGGAATGAAAGAATGGCTTCGAAGTTTTGACTGAAGAAGTCGAACATCTACATTCCAACATACCACCTCTTTTTTGGAGGTTGTAACTTGAAGAAGAAGGTGGAGCTTCTCGCTCCCGCGGGCGACCTGGAAAAACTGAAGATGGCAATATTGTATGGGGCAGACGCCGTTTACCTCGCCGGCAGGAAATTCGGCCTTCGCACCGCTTCGGCCAATTTCAGCATTGACGAGATGAGGGAAGGCGTGTCCTATGCCCATGAGCGCGGCAGGAAGGTTTATCTTGCCATGAATATCATAGCCCACAACGACAGCATTGACGATGCAGCGTCATTCCTGGAGGAAGCCTGTGATACCGGGATCGACGGGGTCATCGTGTCCGACCCGGGCATATTCCAGGTCGTTAGGGAGATCAGGCCCGATATCCCCATCCATATAAGCACGCAGACCAGCACGGCCAACTACGGGACAGTGGAGTTCTGGCACAGGCTTGGCGCGAAACGTATCATCCTGGCCAGGGAGCTTTCCCTGGAGGAGATCCGGGAAATAAGGCGGAAGGTTCCCGGCGCGGAACTCGAGATATTTGTCCACGGGGCCATGTGCATATCCTACTCGGGAAGGTGCCTTCTAAGCAATTACATGGCCGGACGCGATGCAAACCAGGGGGACTGCGCCCATCCGTGCAGGTGGCGCTATTACCTCATGGAAGAGAAGCGGCCGGGGCAATATTTCCCGATTGAGGAAGACGCCTCGGGAACATTCATCTTCAACTCGAAGGACCTGTGCCTGCTGCCATATCTTCCCGAACTTATCGAGAGCGGTATAAACAGCCTCAAGATCGAGGGAAGGGTAAAGAGCTCATTCTATGTTGCGACCGTTGTAAAGGCCTACAGGGAAGCCATCGACGCCTGCTATGAAGGCCGGTTCCACGACGCCGGCCCGTGGATGGAGGAAGTGGGAAAGGTAAGCAACAGGGACTTCACGACGGGATTCCTTTTCGGGAAACCGGGTCCCGAGGCGCACAATTACAGTACAAGTTCATACATCAGGCGCTATGATTTCATAGGCCTGGTAAAAGGCTATGACGAGGCATCGGGAAGGCTGATAGTCGAGCAGAGAAACAATTTCAAATCCGGAGACACCGTTGAGATACTACCGCCGAAAGGGCCTTTCGAGGAATTCACGATCGGGAAATTATACGACGCGGAAGGGAACAGGATAGATTCGGCGCCCCATCCGCAGATGACGGTGCTCTTGGCAAATATCCCGCCATTTCCCGAAAACAGCATAATAAGAAGAAAATCCGGGAAAGAGGACGGATAAGCCGGCGCTAAGCGTGTTATAATCCAATCATTAGAAATTTTTAATGTTATCATGAAATGTCCTGTGGTATGATAGTATTGTGAATAAAGCTGTTGCGGCAGCAGGAGCATAAATTCAAAAACAAACCCGTAAGGAGGTCTTGATTATGTCATTCTTGGACGATGTGAAAAGGTTTGGGAAAAACCTGACTGATAAGGGCAAGGACATGGTTGAGGTTGCCAAGCTGAATTCCCAGATCAATTCCGAAAAGGAAAACATCAAGGAACTGTATCGCAAGATCGGCGAACAGGTATACCAGGATTACAAGAACAGCGGCGAAGGCCCCTATGCCGAACTCTGCGGCCAGATAGCCGAAATCGAAGCGAAGATAAAGGAGCTCAGCGACAAGGTTCTCGAGCTCAAGAACGCGTCGAAATGCCCCAACTGCGGAACTGAGGTAAGCAAGGACAGCGCATTCTGCCCGAAATGCGGCACAAAGCTTGGCGAGTAACAGTTGGGAAGACTCATCCTGCGGCCTTTGGCCGCTTTATTTTTTGCGGCGGCCGAGGGCGTCTTATAACGATCATCCGGGTGAAATTTGATGCTGAACGGTAAAAAAGAGATACGCGAGGCTTTGCTTGAGAAAAGAAGTAACCTCGACCCGGATTCGGTGTCGGAGTTATCAGGGATCATCCAGCGAAAGATCCTGGAAAGCCGGGTATTTGCGGAAAGTTTGGCCATAATGGCCTACATGCCCATAAAGAACGAGGTCAGGACGGACCTTATCATAAAGGAAGGCCTGGCGGCGGGAAAAACAGTGCTCCTTCCGCGGGTGGCCGGCCCGGAAAAGATGGAGGCCGTTCCCGTAAAGAGCATTGATTCAGACCTTGGGAAAGGCGCGATGGGCATAATGGAACCCCTTCGGTCCATTCCAGCCGCCGATCCGAGCCTAATCGACCTTGTAATACTGCCGGGAGTTGCGTTCGACAGGGAAGGGCGCCGCCTGGGCTTCGGCGCAGGTTTTTATGACCGGTTCATACCGCTGCTAAGGAAGGACTGCGTCCTGCTTGCCCCGGCATACGATTTCCAGGTGCTCGATCATATCCCCGCCGAGGATTTCGACAAGACTGCGGACATTATCGTTACCGAGAAGGAAACCATTCATGCTTCTCCAAGAGGCCGGTTCATGTGGTAAAATAGAGTAAAGCCGCTATAAGGGGAATCAGGATTGAAAGATTTTGTCCATCTCCATCTCCACAGCGAATACAGCCTTTTGGACGGCGCCTGCAGGATCCCCCAGCTTGTCGCGCGCGCCGCACAGCTGGGGATGAAAAGCCTGGCGATCACCGACCACGGCGTAATGTACGGCGTCATAGACTTTTACAAGGCCTGCAAAAACGCAGGAATAAAGCCTATTATCGGCTGCGAGATGTACACGGCGAAAAGGTCCCACAATGACAAGGACCCGCGCCTTGACGCGGAGCAGGGTCACCTGATACTGCTCGCCGAAAACAATACGGGTTACCGGAATCTCGTCAAGCTCGTATCCCTGGGTTTTACCGACGGTTTCTACTACAAGCCGCGAATCGATTACGAGCAGCTGGCACAGTACTCTGAAGGGCTCATCGCCCTGAGCTCGTGCCTTGCCGGCGATATCCCCCAGCTCATACTCGATCACCGGTATGAAGAAGCAAAGGAGCTCGCCCTGCGCCTCGAGGCGATAATGGGAAAGGGCAATTTCTACCTGGAATTACAGCAAAACGGCCTCCGCGAGCAGCAGATCGTAAACGCCCAGTTGATCAGGTTGTCCCGGGAGACTGGAATTCCCCTGGTCGCAACCAATGACGTTCACTATATCAACAGGGAGGACGCGAAGACCCAGGAGATCCTGATGTGCATCCAGACGGGCAAGACCATCGAGGACCCGGACCGCATGAGGTTTGAAACCGACGCGTTTTACCTGAAATCCGCCGATGAGATGTGGGAGCATTTCGCGGCGTACCCCGAGGCCCTTGAAAATACCGTCCGGATAGCCGAGCGCTGCAGCGTGGAGATCACCTTCGGGCAGCTTCATTTCCCCAGCTATGACGTGCCCGAGGGATACACGCCCTTCGAGTATCTCAAGCTCCAGTGCGACCTGGGCTACAGGCGCCGCTACGGCGACAGCAACGAGCATTACGGCCGTCTTGAGTACGAGCTTTCGGTCATAAACCAGATGGGATACGTGGATTATTTCCTCATCGTCTGGGATTTCATAAAGTATGCCAGGGACAACGGGATCATGGTCGGCCCGGGGAGGGGTTCGGCAGCCGGAAGCCTCGTGGCGTACTGCCTGGGTATTACGAATGTCGACCCAATAAAATATGATCTTATCTTCGAGCGCTTCCTCAACCCTGAACGCATAAGCATGCCCGATATAGACATCGACTTCTGCTACGAGAGGCGGCAGGAGGTAATAGATTACGTCGTGAAGAAGTACGGCGAGGACCGGGTTGCCCAGATCATAACCTTCGGCACCATGGCTGCCCGGGCCGCTGTGCGGGATGTGGGAAGGGCCCTTGCCATTCCATACAACGAAGTGGATAGAGTGGCCAAGATGATACCCATGGTTCCCGGAAGGCATATTACCATCGAGAACGCCATCGAGACAAACCCCGAGCTCAGGAACCTATACAACCAGAGCGAAGTGATAAGGGAGATGCTCGACATGGCCATGAGCCTCGAGGGCATGCCCAGGCACGCGTCTACCCACGCGGCGGGCGTGGTGATCTCGAGCCGCCCGATAACCGATATAGTCCCGCTCTATCGCAACGAGGACCTTATATCCACCCAGTTCCCGATGAACACACTGGAGGAGCTCGGGCTTGTGAAGATGGATTTCCTGGGCCTTAGGACAATAACGGTCATCAGGGATACCGTGAATCTCATCAGGGACCACCGGGGAATCGAGATAGATATCGATAACATAGACTACGAGGACCAGGCCGTCTACGAGATGATAAGCAGGGGAGAGACCGCCGGGGTGTTCCAGCTTGAAAGCCAGGGCATGACCCAGTTCTTCCGCGAACTCATGCCCACATCCATGGAGGATATTATCGCAGGAATCTCCCTTTACAGGCCGGGTCCGATGGACCAGATACCGAGATATATCAGGAACAAGAGAAACCCAGAGCTTATTACATACCCCACAGAGAAGCTGAAACCCATCCTTGACGTCACTTACGGCTGCATGATCTACCAGGAGCAGGTGATGCGCATCTGCCGCGACCTGGCGGGTTATTCCCTCGGGCGTTCCGACCTCGTCAGGAGGGCCATGTCCAAGAAGAAAAAGGACGTGATGGACGCCGAGAGGAAGAACTTCGTATACGGCCTGGCCGACGACGATGGCAATATCTTAATCCCCGGCGCGATACGGAACGGCGTGGATGAAAAGACAGCCCACATGATCTTCGACGAGATGATGGATTTTGCCAGCTACGCCTTCAACAAGTCACACGCCGCGGCCTATGCCTACGTGGGTTACCAGACCGCCTGGCTCAAGTGCCACTATCCGGTGGAGTTCATGGCGGCGCTGCTGAACAGCTTTGTCGGGAACCTGGGCAAGGTTTCCCAGTACGTCCGCGAGTGCAGGAGGATGGGCATCGAGGTCCTGGCTCCGGATATAAATGAAAGCATGGGCGGGTTCTCGGTGTCGAGGGGCAAGATACGGTTCGGCCTTGCCGCTGTGAAGCACGTTGGCGAAAGCCTGGTAAGAAGCGTTATCGAGGAAAGGGACAGGAACGGTCCGTTCAGGAACTTCGTCGACTTCTGCGAAAGGATGGAGGGCAGGGAACTAAACAAGCGGGCCGTGGAGAGCCTGATCAAGTGCGGCGCCTTCGACAGCTTCGGGATATACCGGTCGCGGCTCATGGCATCCTACGAGAAGATACTGGAGCGCGTTTCGGCAAGGAAGAAGAACATGATGACAGGGCAGTTTTCCCTGTTTGACGTGATGCCGGATGAAGACCGTACCGACGAGATAGAATGGCCCCAGATGGAGGAGTACGACAAGAGGCTTCTGCTTGCCATGGAAAAGGACATGCTGGGGCTGTACCTGACCGGCCATCCGCTGGACATGTTCGAAGACCTGATAAGGGAGCATGTTACGCATTTTTCCTACGAATTCGAAGTATCCGAGGAAGGGCAGCCCAATGAGAGCAAGCTTTCCGACAACCAGTTCGTCCGCATAGCCGGTATAGTGACCGACGTAAAGACCATAAGCACCAGGAACAACAGGCTCATGGCCTTTGTAACCGTGGAAGACCTGTACGGCCAGGTGGAGGTCGTGGTGTTCCCGAACGTATACGAGGAATGTTCGAGCTTCCTTGAAAACGACGCGCAGGTATGGGTGGAAGGCCGCATAAACCTGAAGGAGGACGAACAGGCCAAGATCCTGGCCAACCATATAAAGCCAATCGTCCCGGGACAGAGCCCCGAAAACGGCAGCAGCGCCAAGACCGCGAGGGAAGACGATACGCCGTACCAGGTCTGCCAGGAAGGCGCGCCGGTTATGAACCAGGCTTCCCGGGGCAGAATACTTAAAGTGATGTTCAGCGACGACGTGCCGGAAATAAAGCGAAGGGCAGTCCTTGCGCTGCTCAAGTATTTCGAGGGTCCCGACAAGGCCTATGTATATATCGGCAACGCGTCAAGACCCGCCATGAAACTTAATGCCCGGGCGAGCACGGAGGTATTGGCGGAGCTTGCGGAGATACTGGGAAATAACCTCGTGAAACTGTGTTAGGAAAATTGTCCGGGAATTGTTCTACTTGCACTTTTAACTAAAATAATATATATTATTCTGGGGTGATTGGTTGGAAAAGTTTGATTACGAGAGGTCTTTTTCCGATTATATAGCCATCGCCGCGGAGGAAAACGGCGTTAATGTTATCGGGCTTACAAGGGGTAAGGATACCAGGCTTCACCACACCGAGATCCTGGATAAAGGTGAAGTTTTAATAGCCCAATTTACCGAGATTACGTCGGCAATCAAGATAAGAGGCAAGGCAAAGATCTATTGCAGTCACGGCGTAATTGAGTCCGGAAGCAAGCAGGGAGGGCATCCATAATCATGTGGACGGTCGTATACATGGCACAGAACAAGGAGACGGCTGAAAAGCTGAAATCAATCCTTGAAGAGAGTGGCATACTGGTCAGGATTAACCCCATCAGCCGCAAGGAAAAGGCTGATGATTATTTTGAGGTTTCCGTTCCTGAAGCAGAGGTGGAAGAAGCGCACGGCATCATCATAGAAAAAGGGTTTTAAACCCTGTTCGCCTGTCATTGCGCTTCAAGGCGCATGGCTGCGGCGCAAAATAGGACAGGCCTGTTACAACATACAGATCAAATCGCAGTTCCGAACAAGCAAGTAGGCCCGTGTTCCAAACACGGGCTTTTGCAAAATCAGACGCAAAATGTAAGAGGTCGGAGGTTGGAATGAAAGAGAACAACGCGGGCACCATTGGCGTTCTCACAAGCGGCGGGGATGCCCCGGGCATGAACGCCGCGATAAGGGCCGTCACGAGGGCCGGGATATACCACGGCTTCAAGGTTTACGGCATACATAAAGGATATGACGGGCTCCTCAACGGGAACATGAAGGAACTGACCCTCCGCTCTGTGGGGGATATAATCCAGCGCGGGGGAACGATTCTCCAGACGGCGCGTTCGGCCGAATTCGCCACCGAGGAAGGTGTTAAAAGGGGTATGGCCATGGCCAGGGTTTTCGGGATTGATTACCTGGTCGTCATCGGCGGCGACGGCTCATTCCGCGGCGCGAGGGACCTGGCCCGGCAGGGGATGAAGGTCGTGTGCATACCCGGTACCATCGACAACGATATCGCCTGCACCGATTACACGATCGGGTACGATACGGCCATGAACACCGTGATGGAGGCCATAGACAAGATCCGTGACACGGCATATTCACACGAACGCTGCAGCGTCATGGAGGTAATGGGCAGGAACGCGGGCTGGATCGCCGTAAACTGCGGCATTGCCGGCGGCGCAGAGGCCGTTATAATACCCGAGCACGAATTCGACATAGACAAGGACATAATTCTGCCCATAATAGAGGGAAGAAACCGCGGAAAGAAGAACTACCTGGTCATCGTGGCCGAGGGTATCGGCCGGGCCGCGGAGATAGCCAGGTACATCGAGGAGAAAACCGATATTACCACCAGGGAGACAATCCTGGGACACATACAAAGGGGAGGATCCCCGACCTTGACTGACAGGGTCATGGCAAGCAGGATGGGCGTATACGCGGTGGAGCTTTTGAAGGACGGTAAGTACAACCGCGTCGTTGCGTCACAGGGCGGCAAAATCGTCGATTACGACATAGAAGAAGCCCTCAGCATGACCAAGACCATCGACGAGGAACTCGTAAGAATAGGCAGAATACTGGCGTTGTAAGGTGTGTTTGATCATGGCGACAGAAACGAGGTTTCCCGTTAGGTATGCAGAGACCGACCAGATGGGCGTAGTGCACCATTCGGTCTATCCCGTGTGGTTTGAGTGCGGGAGGACTGAGCATATCAAATCGTACGGTCTTCCATACCATGAGCTTGAGAAGGCGGGAATCATGCTACCGCTAATAAGACTGGGAGTGGAGTACAAGAAGCCCGTGTATTACGGAGAAACCGTGGTTGTCCGCACCAGGGTTTCAGTAGCCGCCAGGACCAGGCTCGTGGTCTCCTACGAGGTCTATGCGGAAGGCGATCCGCAGCTTCGGGCCAAGGGATTCACCGAGCACGCATGGACAAATTCCGACCTTAAACCTGTTAACCTTTCAAAATACAAACCCGATATCTATGAACGGTTAAAGCCGATGTTTGACGAAGCAACAGGAGATTGACACCGGGTATGAAAGCGATATTCAGGAATGTCCCCAATTTTCTTACGGTCTTGAGGCTGGCGGCGGTACCTGTTTTCTGCGTGCTTATGCTTGATGGCGAGAAAACAGCCGCGATATGGGTGTTCATTTTCGCCGAGTTTACCGACGTGCTCGACGGCATAATCGCCAGGAAATTCAACCTGGTGACGCCATTCGGCAAGATCGCCGATCCCGTGGCCGACAAGATGATGCAGCTTGCGGCGCTGTTCATACTGGGCGGCAAGGGCATGATCCCGAGGATCATTCCTTACCTGGTCCTCTTCAAGGAACTGTTCCTGCTGGTTTCGGGGCTGTTCCTGATAAGCAGGAACATAGACATGTCATCCAAGTGGTTCGGCAAGCTGACGTCGGTCCTGTTTTTCATAGCGATCATGATGGCTTTCCTGGGCGTTCCAAGGGACATAACCGACGTGATGCTCTGGATATGCGTGGGCATGGCCGTATTCGCTTCGATCATGTATATCAGGAATTACCTCAAGCAGGTAAGCAAAAAGACCGATTCATCCAATTAAAAAAGCGGGATCGCATCCCGCTTTTGGATTTTTTTAATTGCAGCATCCGCTGCCGAACAGACCCCTGTCCCAGAACAGGCAAAGGAATATGAGAATGAAGAACAACACGGTGCAATCGCTTCCAAAACCGGTCTTTGCTCCCAAGACATTATCCATAACGGCACCTCCTTCCGGGAAAAGTCAAGCTTCCTGTCTCGTCAGCAGGGTGATGCGCCAGAGCAACCCCTGTCCCAGAAAAGCAGCAGGAAAAGGATGATGAACATAAGGACTTCGCAGTTGTCGCCGAAACCTTTGAAGAATCCCATATAATTACCTCCCATGCCTTTTTGAACTCAATACATACTATTCCAATCCATACGAATGGGTTACAAGACAGGCCGTCAAGTCCATACTTTGCTGTTCTATGTTTCTGCGCTCCTGAATAGGAATAGACTGTGATCGGACATAATGGGGGAATTGTTTGTGAAAGACGGGACGTACATTGCGGGCGCCGGCGCGAAACAGTTCTTCAAAAGCCTTTTAAAATGCGTTGCCCTCTCGTTCATCCTCACCTTCGTGATCCTCGTAATTGCGGCTGTTCTCCTGTGCTTTGCAGATTTTCCCGAAAAATACACCCTGCCTTCGGCCATTGCCGCCACGGTGCTGGGAGTCCTGGCCGGGAGCTTCAGGTATGCCGGGAAAAACCCGGACAGGCGAATAATATCAGCCCTGGCGCTGGCAATGATCTATGCCGTGCTGGCATACCTTATCGGATGCCTTATCCAGGGAAAGATCATGATCAGCGGCAATACGGCGCTTTTCACGGCGATCGTCCTGGCGACGGGGGCCGTGGGAGGAATCCTGTCGGGCAGGACGGGAAGGCCCGCCGGCAAGTTCAAGGGCGGTTCGGGAATACTTCCCCGCAGGTTTAAAAAGAGCGTCTACAAGCTGGGAAAAACAGGCTGATACAAACGGGCCGCAGTAAGATTATGTCATTGAATATGGCCCCGCGATAAGCTATAATATGGATGACAGGGGATTAATATCTCTTGTCGTTTTATATATTTGAAAAAACCTGCCGGGAATTCGGCAGGCGAGAGCCGGGTAAGATATGGAAAGCAGACAGGGCTTCTTACATCTGTATATCGGGGATGGCAAGGGAAAGACCACGTCTGCCGTCGGAATGGCCATAAGGGCCGCGGGATGGAACTGGCCGGTCCTGTTCTGCCAGTTTCTCAAGCCTGCCGAAAGCGGGGAGCAGAAGGTGTTGAGCAGGCTTTCCGACAGCATAACCCTGTTCAGGCCATCCATGAGGCACAAGGGCTTTTTCCGGGACCAGACCCCGCAGCAGCGCGAGGAAACCCGGGAGGACCTGCTGGAAGGCTGGAGCCACGTCGAGAAGCTGGCAGGGGACGGGTCCTTCAGGATGATCGTCCTGGATGAAATACTGGATGTGCTGTCCCTGGGAATCATACCGGAAAGCCGGGTATTGGACCTGGTCCGAAAATGCCCATGCGAATGGATTCTCACCGGGAGAACGGCGCCCGAAACCCTGATGGACATGGCCGATTACATCACCCGCATGGAACCTGTCAGGCATCCTTTCCGGAAGGGAATCAGGGCGAGGCGGGGGATTGAGTACTGAGCCGCCGCGTCGTTGCGAGGAACGAGGAAGAACGTCATCTTGACGAAAAAGTCACGGTCGCTCGCAATGGCGGTAAGGATGCCAATTAGGAACGAAAGGAATCAATTCTATGGTGAAAAGATACAGATACATGGCCGCCATGGCCGCTTTGTCCATTTGCCTGGCCATTGCCGCGGCATTGCTTGCCGCGTGCGGCTCAAAGCCGGGAAGCGAAATACCTGGAAACACGCCAGAAAGCGGAAATACGACAGCGCCGGGGACAACCGTAACGCCTGCCCCGACAGCGACTCCCGAGCCATCGCCGGGACCCTCGGAAGCGCCGTCAGATATACCGGGGACGGCCGAGCCTTCGCCTCAGCCCCAGGACCAACGGCCGGGACATTTGATCAGGACCGATTACGAGAACTTCATGCCCAATGAGGCGGGGGAAATCCCGATAATAATGTTCCACAATTTCGTGGAGGCCTATGAGCCCGGCATGGACAAGGAATTCACGACAACCTTCGACGAATTCGAGGCCTTGCTGGAAAGATTGTACGAGCAGGGATTCCGCCTTATAAGCATGCGCGATTTCATCGAGTGCAACATAGACGTGCCCGCAGGCGCCATGCCCATGGTGTTTACGTTCGACGACGGCACGGCGGGGCAGTTCAGCCTGATCGAGGAAAATGGCGCCCTGAAGGTCAATCCGAGGTCGGCGGTCGGCATCATGATGGCATTCGGCGAAAAACATCCCGATTTCGGGCTGAAGGGCATCTTCTACGTCAACATGGATCATGGCCCCAATACCTTCAAGGGGGCAGGAAGCCTTGAAGAAAGGCTGCGGTTCCTCCTGGACCTGGGGTTTGAACTGGGCACCCATACCTGGGGGCATGTAAATTTCAAGACACAGGCAAAAACGCGGGAACAGATCCTGGAAGCCATCGGCAGGAACCAGGAAGCCGCATATTCCGTCATCCCGGACCTCGAGTTCTACTCGATGGCGCTTCCCTACGGCAGCCTTCCGGAATCAGGCGACCTCAAGGCGCTTTTGAGGGAGGGAACGTACAAGGATATACGATACGAGCACAAGACCATCATGGCAGTGGGCTCGAACCCTTCAAAACCGCCGATATCCCCGGATTACAACCCGGAGTACGTCCCGAGGATAAGGTCGCAGGGGATAGAGCCTGTTATCCAGGACCTTACATGGTGGCTTCCCAAGATGACCCCCGAAAGGATGTTCGTCAGCGACGGAGACCCGAATACCATAGTGGTACCCGAGGGCAAAAAGGACCGCGTTGACGAATCAAGGCTCAACGGCAAGACGCTCATAGTGTATTGATCCTGGGCCGCTGGGAAACATTGATTATTTTAGATAATTGATGTACAATATGTTTTAAGGATGGTATTTGATTTTCCCTGTATCTCTGCCGTTTTCACGTGTTCAGAGTTCCCTTATCATGCTTTTTTGAAGGAGGTCTTTATAAATGCCGCTTAACGAATCGAAAAACCTTGAGAAACAAATGGAAGACAACGAAGTGAAGAAAAAGGCGATCAAGCTTGTAATCGCCCACCTCAAGAGAAAGGTATCGAAGGAATACATGGGAATCGAATACCTTGCTGCCTGGCTTGAAGAAATGGATGAACTGCTCAAGGCAGAGGAGTTCGATATCAAGGAATACCATCGCATGAGAAGGCAGCTGAACAGTGTGATCGAGAGCACCCTCGACGAGGAGATGCGCACAAAGCTCAGGAATTCATGGTATAGTTTCGGAAAAGCCCTTGAAAAGAAGGCAGGGCCTTATTAAAAACCCCGATTGTCCTCAATCGGGGTTTTTAATAAGTCTCCGACGCATCAAGGACCGATGCAGTCGTGGAGGGAGAAGCAAACCGGTACTGGTTTGTAGTTTACATCGACTGACTTTCAAGAAATGCTTTTCCGTTTTTGATAGAGGCAATTACGCTTTCGGCGGCAGGCCCGCCCGGAACATTCCTTCCCTTAACGCAGGATTCAAGGCTTATGGCGTCGTACACGTCCCCCGAGACAAGGCTGCAGAAATTCTTCATCTCATCGAGGCTCATGTCTTCAAGGGCCATTTTTTTTTCTATGCAATATGCCACCATCCTGCCCACGATCCCGTGGCTGTCGCGGAAGGGCACGCCTTTTCTCACGAGGTAATCGGCCAGGTCGGTGGCGTTGGTAAAGCCACCTTTCGCGGCGTTTAGCATGCCGTCCCTGTTAATTTTCATAGTGTCCAGCATCCTGGCAAAAACGGCAAGGCAGCTTTTCACGGTGTCCAGCGCGTCGAACAGGGCTTCCTTGTCCTCCTGCATGTCCTTGTTGTATGCCAGCGGCAGGCCCTTCATGACCGTGAGAAGGGACATTAGGCTTCCGAATACCCGTCCGCTCTTCCCGCGCACGAGTTCCGCGGCGTCAGGGTTCTTTTTCTGCGGCATTATGCTTGAACCTGTGCTGTAGGCGTCGTCCAGCTCGATGAAGCCGAACTCGGCCGAGCTCCAGAGGATGATCTCCTCGCTGAACCGGCTGAGATGCACCATGATAATCGAAAGGCATGAGGCAAGCTCGATCGCGAAATCCCTGTCGCTTACCCCATCCAGGCTGTTTTCGGTGATACCGTCAAAACCCAGTTCCTCGGCCACCATCATCCGGTCGATGGGATAGGTGGTCGATGCAAGGGCTCCCGAGCCCAGGGGCATGATGTTAACCCTCTTGTAACAGTCGGCAAGCCTTTCGATGTCGCGCCTGAACATCTGGAAGTAGGCCATCATGTGATGGGCGAGGGTGACGGGCTGGGCCCTTTGCAGGTGGGTGTAGCCAGGCATGATTGTGTCGAGGTTGCTTTCGGCAAGCTTAAGCAGGACGCCCTCAAGATCCAGGAGAAGGGACTTGACGGCCTTGATCTCGTCCCGCAGGTACATGCGAAAATCGAGGGCCACCTGGTCATTTCGGCTCCTGCCGGTATGCAGCTTCTTTCCAACCTGGCCGATCCTGTCGATCAGGATGCTTTCGATATTCATATGTATATCCTCGGCCGACACGTCGAACCCGATCCTGCCCCGCTCGATATCGTCGAGTATCTCGAACAGGGTTTTCCTGATGAGCTCGGCTTCCTCCCTTGGTATGATCCCGCATTCTCCGAGCATTCTCACATGGGCGGCGCTGCCCAGGATGTCCTGCCGGTACATCCTGCTGTCAAAGCTTATGGAGGCGTTGAAATCATCCATCATGGAGTCGGTATCCTTCTTGAACCTTCCGGCCCAAAGCTTCATGCGACTCTCTCCCGAAACGTCCTGTATTCATTACGCCATGCAGTTGCCGGAAGACAGAAACAATCAGACAGGGGGGGCGTCCATGTAATGTCTTCCGGCAACCCGGGCGACATAAGCGTTAATCCATAAGTTTGTTCGCCTTCTTCATGTTTGCCTGTACCTTCATCGGAAGGCCGAACAGGTTGATGAAGCCCTCGGCGTCCTTCTGGTTGTATACCTGGTCCTCGCCGAACGTGCATAGTTCCTCGCTGAAGAGGGAATAGGGCGATTCGACGCCGGCGGTTATGATATTGCCCTTGTAAAGCTTCAGGCGGACCTTGCCGGTCACATACCTCTGGGTGACGTCCACGAACGCGGAAAGGGCTTCGCGCAGCGGCGAGAACCACTGCCCGTAGTAGACCAGCTCGGCGAACCTCTGGGCGACCAGGTCCTTGTAGTGCATGGTGTCACGGTCGAGGCAGATGCTTTCAAGAACCCTGTGGGCCGCATAGAGTATGGTTCCTCCCGGCGTTTCATAAACGCCGCGTGATTTCATGCCAACCAGGCGGTTTTCAACGATGTCAATTATGCCGATGCCGTTCTTTCCTCCGATGCTGTTGAGCTCCTGCAAAAGCTTTACCGGGCCCATACGCTCGCCGTTCAGCCCTACGGGGATGCCCTGCTCGAATTCAAGCTCGATATAGGTGGGCTGGTCGGGCGCCTTTTCGGGGGTTACCGAGAGCTGCAGCAGCCTGTCGTACAGGGGTTCGTTTGCCGGGTTTTCAAGCTCCGAGCCCTCGTGGCTCAGGTGCCAGATATTCCTGTCGCGGCTGTAGTTGTATTCCCTGGTCACAGGAACGGGGATGTTCCTTGCCGCCGCGTATTCTATGGCATCCTCCCTGGACCGGATATTCCAGATCCTCCAGGGGGCTATGATCTTGAGCTCTGGGGCCAGGGCCTTCACGGTAAGCTCGAAGCGGACCTGGTCGTTGCCCTTCCCGGTGGCGCCGTGGGCGACAGCGACGGCCCCTTCCTTCTTTGCGATCTCCACGAGGCGCTTGGCTATTATGGGACGCGCGAACGAAGTCCCGAGAAGGTACTTGCCCTCGTATATGGCGCCTGCCTTCAGGGTGGGGAATATGTATACGGTTATGAACTCCTCGGTAAGGTCTTCTATATATATCTTCGAGGCGCCGCTTTTTATGGCTTTTTCGCGCAGGGGCTCAAGCTCCTCGCCCTGTCCCACGTCTGCTACCATGGCGATCACGTCGTAATCGTAGTTTTCCTTAAGCCAGGGTATGATTATTGACGTATCCAATCCGCCCGAATATGCGAGCACAACTTTTTCCCTGCCGCTCATGAAAATCTCTCCAATCTGTGCTAATATTAATGAAAAAAGATTGTTGAAGGTCATTAAGTTATTATAATTATACATCTATATGAATAAATATGCAAGTTTTAATTCTGCCCTTTAGCAAGGCAGTTGCATGAAGGAGCATAAAATGGTCATTTTCGGAGTGGACCCGGGATTCGCCATCACCGGGTACGGCGTGATAGAATACAAGGGAAACAGGTTCAGGACCATCGATTACGGCGTCATTACAACTGCCGCGAAAACCGAGCTTCCCCAGAGGCTGTGCGCTCTGAGCGACAGGCTCGCGGAACTCCTGGAACGATACAAGCCAGATGCCATGTCGGTTGAGGAGCTTTTCTTCAATACGAACCTTAAAACCGCCATAGCGGTGGGACACGGCAGGGGAGTGGTGCTGCTGACAGCCGCTAAGGCCGGTATACCGGTTTATGAATATACGCCGCTCCAGGTAAAGCAGGCCGTCGTGGGATACGGCAGGGCCAAAAAGGAGCAGGTGCAGTACATGGTAAAGGTACTGCTTTCGCTGGACAGCATCCCGAAGCCCGATGACGCGGCCGACGCGCTCGCCGTCGCCATATGCCATGCCCATAGCTTCAGAGGTGAGAAGTGGACATAACAAAAGCCGGTCCTCTGGAAACCGGCTTTCAATATGGCTGCGGATCAAGGATTCGAACCCTGACAAACTGATCCAGAGTCAGTCGTGCTACCGTTACACCAATCCGCAACATATTCGTCTGTGACCGAAAGATATTATAATATGATTATGCCTTCTTTTCAAGTCCATTTTATGATTTTGGGAGGCTAAAAAAACCGGAAAAAAACGGAACGGGGCGGCCAAATAATGCGCCGCCCCTGGTTATTGCCAAGTTTTTCAGCAGACAGGGAATACCCAGCCGAAAGGATCGGGTTTCTCGCAGTACTGTATGCCGGTAAGCTCATCATATAGCTTTTGCGAGAGCTCGCCTATCCGGCCGCCGTTCAATGTCATGCGCCGGTTGTTCCAGTAGAGCTCGCCGATGGGCGAGATGACAGCGGCGGTTCCGGTGCCGAAGGCCTCCTTCAGCAATCCCTTTTCGTTGGCCTCGAAGATTTCCTGTATGGAAATCCTCCTCTCCGAAACCTTCAGGCCCCAGGACTTAAGGAGCTCAACGCAGGACTTCCTGGTGATGCCAGGCAGAATGCTGCCGTTAAGCTGGGGTGTCACGATCTCGTCGCCGATGACAAAGAAGACGTTCATCGTGCCGACTTCTTCGACATACTTTCTCTCAACGCCGTCAAGCCAGAGCACCTGGGTGTAACCCAGTTCCTTGGATTCCTGCTGCGCCTTGAGGCTGGCGGCGTAGTTGCCCGCGGTTTTCACTTCCCCGATGCCGCCGGGAACCGCGCGCACATACTTGGATTCCACGTATATTTTGACCGGGTTGAGCCCTTCCTTGTAATAGGCGCCCACGGGCCCGGTTATAATCAGGAAATGATAAGTATTTGACGGACGGACACCGAGATATGGATCCGTGGCATAGATGAACGGCCTGATATACAGCGATGTGCCCGGCGCGTCAGGCACCCAGTCCTTGTCGATCTCGACAAGCTTCTTCATGGCCCTGAGGGTGAATTCCTCGTCCACTTCAGGTATGCAGAGCCTGTCGCAGGACTTGTTGAGGCGCTTGATGTTTTCATCCGGGCGGAACATGACTATCCTGTTGTCCCTGGTCCTGTATGCCTTCAAACCCTCAAACACGGTCTGACCGTAATGGAACACCATTATGGACGGGTCATAGGATATGGGGCCATAGGGGATGATCCTCGGGTCATGCCAGCCCTTGCCCTCGGTGTAATCCATCATGAACATGTGGTCGGAAAACACCTGGCCGAATCCAAGATTTTCAGATGATGGTTTTGGCTTGGGGTTTTTGGTTAGTTCAATCTTTATTTCCATAACAGGTCACGCTCCTTCGAAGAATATCTTACACCTTAAAATCAAAAAAATCCACTTTTTATGCCAAAGAATTTGCCTTATCCGACCCCTGTCCATCGTTTTTCGATCCCTGACGCAAAACCTCCAACATCTAACCTCAATAATAATAAAACATAATAATAAAAGGCAGTACGATTGTACTGCCTGAAGGATTATCGTGTCTGAAAGCTATGCCGGATTGTCGCCGGCCGCGGGCGCGGCAGCGGGCGCTTCCTTTGCCTTGCCCAGCATTTCCTTGAACTTCTTGCTCATGCCCTCGAGCTTGCCATAGAGGTCGTAGCTGGGCTGAGCGCCATAGGCAACCTTAAGGTATCCGCACATCATGTAGGTCATGATGATGGGGTCGAGTATGCTCCACTTGAGCACCGTGACAAAGAGGATGGTAAGTATATATGCGACCAATGCCATTCCAGGATCATCGTAGGCAATATTGATAATCATATTGGTGAACAGGCCCTGGAAAATATAGAAGAACAGGAGATAGAATACGATAAGGAAAATCAGGATCTTGGCGCCTGTCTTCAGCACGGTCTTCCAGTTCTGCACATAAAGAACAACGCCGTCGCATGCGCTTCTCCATACATTCTGCCCCTCATTGAGGAATATGTAGGCCATAATACACTCGTCAACATAGTTAAGTATGATATCAACAAACCTGTTAAGCGCGTTTACTACGCCCTTGATTCCCGGGATAAATTTCAACAGGGAGCCAATTCCGCCTATTACTCTTTGAATCTGCCTTACAGCCGCCGCCATCAGCCTGTCCAGTACGAAGAGGGCATTGGATGCCACGAAGAACTTCTTAACCTTCTGAACGCCGTACTGGTACATGCCGAAGCCGTCAGGAACGCTGCCATTAATGGCAAGTTCCGCAATTACGGCTACATGGGCCGCCTTGATCATATAAGTGATATACTCGCGTATAAACCTGTAGATTGCCCAGCCGCCGCCGCTTGCCGCTATGACCAGGAGGACAGCAAAGAATCCACTCGGATTAATCGCGCCAATGATCTTGACGACGATGAAGGCATAAATGCACATGCCGATAAAAAACACGAGATATGCCGCAAGCCGGATCAGCATGAAAGGGAGTGTTTTCAGGATAATAGCGGATGGTTTCATGAAGAGGCCTCCTTCATAATATGTTTGCAATAATATATCATATTATAGAAATTGGTACAATATAAATAAAAAATCAAAAAAAGCAACAATATTATTCATATGCCGATATCCCGGCGCAAATGCCCGGTTCAGTGTCCGTGTTGCGCGTACGGCAGAGGCATGATAATCTAATAAGGTGCCGGAAATCAAAATGTAAATAAATATTGCCGGGAGATTTCCAAGATGGGACGATTCGTAACTCCTGACGCCTGTATTGAATCGATTTATTCCATAAGCCCCGAAGGCCTTAAAAAAATAGGCATCAAGGGGATTATCCTGGATATTGACAATACGCTCGTGCCCACCTATACGACCGAAGCGAACATAAAGGTGAAGGCCTTCCTGGATGAAATGAAGAAAAACGGCATAAAAACGGCCATTGTTTCAAACGCGAGGCAGCAGAGGGTGGAGCAGTTCTGCCGGCATCTGGATGTCGAATACTATTACAAGGCCTTAAAGCCCTTCAGGAAAGGCCTTCTTAAGGCTGTAGAAGGGATGGGCCTGCTGCCGCGCGAGGTTGCGATCGCGGGAGATCAGCTGTTTACCGACATCCTGGGCGGAAACCTCCTGGGCATGAAAACGCTCCTCATAAAGCCCATTGACCGCAACGAGCCGTTTCCGGTCAGGATTAAACGCCTGTTCGAAAAGCCGTTCCTCAGGGGAAAACAGTATCTTGACAAATTTTAATGAATTGTTGCGACGGTTATGCTATAATCCAGTTAACAAGCAGTGTGGAGGTAAACCGATGCTTTCGATGAAAAACTACATGGAAGAAATTGTCCTGAATGCCATGGACGATATTCTTAAAGATATTAATATGTGCAAGTGCGAAAAATGCAGGCTGGATATAGCCGCCAAGGCCCTGAACGACCTGCCGCCCCAGTACGTGGTATCCGAGAAGGGGGAGGTCTACTCGAAGATAAAGAGCCTGAAGACCCAGTTCGAGGTTGACGTTATCGCGGCGATAACCAAGGCGGCGATACTGGTCAAGAGGAACCCAATGCACGACGACTATGTAAAGAAGGGCTGAAAACCTGATATAACGCGTTTTTCATGGTAATTTACATTTTTGTTGTCACGGCATAAACCCTGTGTTATAATGTTACGGGTGTTTTTATCACACACGTTGTCTGATTTGCAGTTTGTGCTTTGCAAAAAGTGTGCTGCAAAGAGGAAGACGACGGAGGAATAACAAAAAGGAGGATTAGCATGTCAGTTATTTCAATGAAGCAGCTGCTCGAAGCAGGTGTGCATTTCGGTCACCAGACCAGAAGATGGAACCCCAAGATGGCGGAGTACATCTTCACCGAGAGAAACGGTATCTACATCATCGATCTCCAGAAAACCGTCAAGAAAATTGAAGAGGCCTATTATTTCGTCCGCGACGTTGTCATGGAAGGCGGCAGCATCCTGTTTGTGGGCACCAAGAAGCAGGCCCAGGACGCAATCAAGGAGGAGGCTGAACGCTGCGGCCAGTTCTATGTCAACAACAGGTGGCTTGGCGGCATGCTGACCAACTTCAAGACCATCAGAAGGAGCATAGACCGCCTGAACGAGCTCAAGAAGCTGGAAGAGGAAGGCGTATTCGAGGTTCTTCCCAAGAAGGAAGTCACCAAGCTCAGGCTGGAGATGGAGAAGCTCGAGAAGAACCTGGGCGGTATTGTCGAAATGAAGAAGCTGCCCGCGGCCATGTTCATCGTTGATCCCAAGAAGGAAAGGAACGCCATTCTCGAAGCGAGGAAGCTTGGCATTCCGATCGTCGCCATTGTAGATACCAACTGCGATCCCGATGAAGTTGACTACGTGATCCCCGGAAACGACGACGCCATCAGGGCGGTTAAGCTGATATCCTCCAAGATTGCCGATGCCGTCATCGAGGCAAAGCAGGGCGAGATGGGCTCTGCCGCCGTTGAGGCCACGGCCGTGGAGGAAGGGTCTGCCGCGGAAGAGGCAGTTTACGAGGGAACCGGGGAAGTGACCGCCGAAATGGCTGCCGCTGCCGAGGATGAGGCTCCTGCTTCCGGCGAGGAAGCTGCCGGCGAAACGGAAGATACCGCTGAAGAAAACGCATAATATGCGATGAACAAGCTTTTCAGGAGGATGATCAAATGGAAATCAGTGCGGCAATGGTAAAGGATTTGCGTGACCGTACCGGGGCGGGCATGATGGATTGCAAGAAGGCCCTGGTCGACGCGCAGGGAGATATTGAAAAGGCCATTGAGCTCTTGAGGGAAAGAGGACTCTCCAAGGCGGCAAAGAAAGCCGGAAGGCTTGCTTCCGAGGGTATCGTCGATGCCTATATCCATGGCGGCGGCCGTATCGGCGTACTGGTTGAAGTCAATGTTGAAACCGATTTTGCTGCCAAGAACGAGGAGTTCAGGTCCTTTGTAAGGGATATAGCAATGCAGATCGCTGCCATGAACCCCCTCTATGTGAGGAGAGAGGATATCCCGCCTGAAGTGATCGAAAGGGAGAAGGAAATCCTCAAGGCACAGGCTATCAACGAAGGCAAACACGAGCATATCGCCGAGAAGATGGTGGCAGGCAGGCTTGAGAAATACTTCAACGAGGTCTGCCTCCTGGAGCAGTCATTCATCAAGGACAATGACAAGACAGTCGAGGATGTGCTCAAGGAAAAGATCGCCCTCATCGGCGAGAACATAAACATCCGCAGGTTCGCGCGCTTCGAGATGGGCGAAGGATTGGAAAAGAAGAGCGAGAACTTCGCCGAGGAAGTTGCCAAGCAGATCAAGTAAGTGGCGAAAGGGTATTTTGATTTTTCAAAATACCCTTTTGATATATCTGAATAATCTATTTATACAGGAGGCGGCCATGGCTCTGAAGTACAGGAGAATAATGCTGAAGATCAGCGGCGAGGCCCTGGCGGGTGAAAAGGGTTTCGGTATTGACCAGGAAATACTGAGCAATATCAGCTCAAAAATCAAGGAAGCCTATGACATGGGCGTCGAGATCGGCATTGTTGTCGGAGGAGGCAACTTCTGGCGCGGAAAGGGCAGCACGGTGAGGGACCGTACAACCGCCGACCACATGGGCATGCTGGCAACGGTCATAAACGCGCTGGCCCTGCAGGACTCCCTGGAAGACAGGGGAGTGCCCACGAGGGTCCAGACAGCCCTGGAGATGCCCAGGGTGGCCGAGATATATATCAGGCGGAGAGCCATCCGCCATTTCGAGAAGAAGCGTGTCGTAATATTCGCCTGCGGCACGGGTAATCCCTATTTTTCAACCGATACCGCCGCGGTCCTGCGGGCTGCGGAGATCGAGGCCGAGATAATCCTTTTAGCCAAGAATGTCGACGCCGTATACGACAGCGATCCTAAGCTGAATCCAAATGCCGTGAAGTTCGACAGGATCAGCTTCATGGATGTGCTAAACAGGCAGCTCGGGGTCATGGACTCAACCGCAACCTCGCTGTGCATGGACAACAACATTCCCCTGGTGGTGTTCAGCATAAGGGAGCCTGAGAACATCATTAAGGTTTTGAATGGTGATAATGTTGGTACATTTGTAGCAAGGGAGGTCTAGTTATGACGAGGGAAAACTACAAGGAATACGTGAACAGAATGGAAAAAAGCCTGCAGGTACTTAGGGACGAGCTTGCAGGGATCAGGGCGGGGAGGGCGAACCCGCGGCTTCTCGACAAGATTACCGTGAACTACTACGGAACGCCGACGCCCATCAACCAACTGGCCACCATTTCCGTGCCCGAAGCGCGGCAGATCACCATCCAGCCATGGGATGAAAAGATCATCAATGATGTCATCAAGGCTATCCAGGTATCTGATCTCGGGCTGAACCCCAACAACGACGGGAAGGTAATACGCCTGATATTCCCTCCCCTCACGGAAGAGAGAAGGCGCGAGCTCACGAAGGAAGTAAAGAAGATAGGGGAGAAGGATAAGGTCGCCATCCGCCAGATCAGGCGCGATGCCCTGGACGACTTCAAGAGGATGGAGAAAAACAAGGAGATCACCGAGGATGACCTCAAGGAAGCTGAAAAGGACATCCAGAAGATAACCGACGAGTACATCGAGAAGGTGGACCAGATCGTTGAGGCAAAAATAAAGGAGATCATGGAAGTCTGACCGTGTTGAGTCGGGCTGCATAAGGCTTTAAGCGGATAAACAGATGACTAAGTGAGACTTGATTCTCTCACTTAGTCATTTTGGTATTTGGAAAAGCACGCAGACTGCGGGTTCTTACCGGTATAACCGTCGGAAGGAGCATATAGGGATGCGGATAGAAGAAATCTGCGATAAGGACCGCGAACGGGCCTTGGAACTGGTATTGTCCGTTTTTATCCGGTATGATGCACCTGATTATACGGAGGAAGGCATCCGGACTTTCAGGAGATTTATCAGGAATTTGGTTTCATACCTGACAGCGATGGACAGATCTCCGACGGCATAAAGTTTAGCCCGATTACATACAGAAAAAAGAGCTGTAAACAACAATGTTTTGTTACAAAAGGAACACAAATACTGCTTTTTTAAACCATTATAATAACTTCAAATGTCCTTTTTCCGACGAAGAAGCTATTATCTTTCTTTGAAGATGGGTGGATGTCTATGTGCGGAAGATTTTACGTTGCCGAGAAGGACCTGGACGATTTCGCGGCGCTGGTCAACCAGGTGGAAAAGAGCCTGCTGAAAAAGGCAGGGGAGATATTTCCAGGCGACTACGCGCCGGCGATTACCCCGGGAAACGTCGAGAAAGGCGCAAAGCCGGGGGAAAGGAAGGAAGAGGTGCACGCCTTGAAATGGGGTTTTCCCACGAGCAAGGGAAAGCTCATCATAAACGCGCGGGCTGAAACGATAGCCGAGAAGCCCATGTTCCGCACGCCCTTTGCGACGCGAAGGTGCCTGATTCCCGCAAGGGGATTCTACGAGTGGAAAGACGCGGAGACCGGCAAAAAGCGCGTCAAGTTCTATATAGCGCCCCCGGATTCAAGCCTGATATACCTCGCGGGTATATACTGGTTCTTCATCGACAAGGAAGGGAATATGATTCCCTGCTTCACGATCGTCACGACGAGGGCAAACGAGGATATAAGCCCGCTGCATGACAGGATGCCCGTGGTGATAGAGAGGGAGAACAAGGGGATATGGCTCTATGAAGACCACCGTTCCGATGCGGTAAAGCAGCTCATGCAGCCGGCCAGGGCAGGGCTCCTGCTGCCCGTGCGGGCCGAGTAGACGATGACGGGATGTCATCGGATCAGTTTATGGATAAGCTGTCATTACATCATCTTATGGCAATTAAATACCCGGTTTTATTATGGCCTAATCCCATATTGTATGGATGTAAAGATGTAATTACATCATATATTTAGCAAGCTGTTTTCGAATAAGCCGTGGCGGTGTAAAACTACGAACAGATACCCAAGCTGCCGTTTACAGGTGAAGATACAGGAATTATCGCGCAATATGCCGTTACTTGTAAATTTATTGTTTATGATAATGATCTATAAGGAAAGTCGTTATGAACTCGTTCAGGAAAAAGGTATATAATATGGTGGCTCGTATTCCCAGGGGAAAGGTGGCCACGTACGGCCAGATAGCCGCTCTTTGCGGAAACCCGCTTGCCGCACGGGCGGTTGGCTGGGCCATGAGAAACGCCCCGGGGTTCCTGGGCCTTCCTTGCCACAGGGTTGTAAGCAGGGATGGAAGCCTCGCGCCTCATTATGCCTTTGGCGGGGAGCACATCCAGCGCGGAATGCTCATGGAGGAAGGCATTATTTTCACTGAGGACGGACGTATAGATATGAAAAGATGTTTATGGATCCCGGAAAGTTCCGATATTCCTGATGAGGATTAATTTAAACTATGTCACTGTATGTTTTACGTACCGGATACAATTCTAAAAAATCCGGGCACATCCGGGAAGCAGGGGCGGAGTGCCTGGCAGGAAATTTACCCCTGTAAAAAAGAAACGCCACATTATACAAAATAAAAATTTTGTTTAATAAGGAAGGGTATGTGGTATAATATAGGTATAATACAAATGACAAACCGGTTTTGCACGGGTCCAATTCCCGATCATTCGCTGAAAGGAATGTTGTTATGCCGGCAGTTACATATGATGATCTTCCCGATATAGCCGTTGAGTTTTTGAACTATATGCTTACCATCCGGAACAAATCCGAAAAGACTGTCCAGGAATACTATTATGATCTTCGCACCTTCTTCCGCTATATCAAGCTTACAAAACACCCCGGTTTCAAGGACGCGGATTTTGATACTATCGACGTCCGTGATATTACCCTGGATGACATTAAAAAAATCGATCTGTCCGACCTATACAGCTTCATGTCTTATACCAGCCGCATGCGCGACAACACGGCCGTGACCCGCGCCAGGAAAGTCGCTTCCTTGAGATCCTTCTATAAATACCTGTTTTCCAAGGTAAAGCTCATAGATTACAACCCTGCCGCGGAGCTTGAGTCGCCTAAGATCGTTCACCGGCTTCCAAGGTATCTGAATGTGGACGAAAGCATCCAATTATTGGAAAGTGTGGAGGGGGACAATAAGGAAAGGGATTATGCCATACTCGCCCTCTTCCTCAACTGCGGACTTCGCTTGTCGGAACTGGTTGGCATAAACCTCTCGGACATACGCGGCGACACGCTTACCGTTATAGGAAAAGGAAACAAGGAGCGAACCATATACCTTAATCAGGCATGCCTGGATGCGATAAACGCTTATCTACGCGTCAGGCCCGTCGAAGGTGTAAAGGATAAAAAGGCGCTGTTCCTGAGCGAAAGAAAGCAGAGAATAAGCCCTAAAACTGTCCAGTACCTGGTCAAGAAATACATAGGAAAAGCTGGCCTCGATACCCGGAAGTATTCAACACACAAGCTGAGGCACACGGCGGCAACCCTAATGTACAAGCACGGGAACGTGGATATCCGGGCATTGCAGGCCATCCTGGGACATCAAAGCATAGCCACTACCGAAATATATACGCATATCGACGATGAGCAGCTCCGCAGGGCCGTTGACAGCAATCCACTGTCCCGTTACACCGGACCCTCGCAGAAAAAGACCAGGATACCAAGGGCAGGCAACGCTGTTGAATGACATGCCTATTCGGGCTTCGTGGCCTGTTCCAGCATGCTCAGGTATCTCCAGGCATACTCGTTGCTGTTGCCGCACATCTCGGGCGTAGGCTCGAGGGATACGCAGACAGCGGGCCTTTCAGGCTTTCCGAACAGCCTGCAGAGGTTGTCTTCCGTGAGGTTCACACACCTTTCCCCTGCCTTCTTCCCTTCCGGCATCCCGGGGATGGGCGACGATATTGAGATAACGACGCAGCATGCGCCGCAGCCGGGCCTGCATTCCATGCGCAGCAAACTCCCTGGATTATAAGCGAGAGGCTGGTGATAATCATTCCAGCCTCTCATCTCTTATATTCTACCTTTACTTAATAAACACGTGGTATCCCCTGTAAGCCGCGTATACGTCCGCCTTGCTGACAACCTCGAAGGGCGCGTGCATGGACAATACGGGCACGCCGACGTCGATAACGTCCACGCCCAGGTTGGCGATCATCATTGCGATGGTGCCTCCGCCGCCCTTATCCACGGCTCCCAGCTCGGTGATATGCCACGGGATCTGGTTTTCGTTGAACAGCCTGCGTACCTCTCCGACAAACTCGGCATGGGCGTCGCTGGCCCCGGACTTGCCCCTTGATCCGCTGAACTTGAGGATCGCAAGCCCCTTGCCCAGGTAGGCAGCGTTCAGCTTGTCATGGGTGCCTTCAAAATTGGGATCCACGGCCGCATTGACATCCGCCGACAGCATCTTGGACTTGCAGAGGCAGGAGCGCAGCAGGCGGTCGCTGTACTCCCCGCTGGTAGTGAGCGCGCAAAGGTCTGCAAGGAAATTCTCCAGGGCCCTTGACTGGGCGCCGGTGTTGCCCACGCTGCCGATTTCCTCCTTGTCGGTAAGGACGCATACCGCGGTGTACTCGGGGCCGGTCGTGTCGAGTATGGCCATGAGGGCCGGGTAGGCGCAGACCCTGTCATCGTGGCCGTAGGCGCCTATCATGCTCCTGTCAAAGCCTATGTCCTGGGCCTTGAACGCCGGCACCATCTCGAGCTCGGAAGACACGAAATCCTCCTCCGTGATGCCGTATTTCTCGTTCAAAATCTTAAGTATGTTGAGCTTGAACCTTTCCTTGGCTTCCTTGTCCGGGTCCGGGCGGGAACCCACGAGCACATTCATGTCCTCGCCCTTGAATGCTTCGCCAAGCTTCTTTTCCATCTGGTCCTTGGCAAGGTGCGGCAATAGATCGGTAATGGTAAACACGGGATCGTCCGGATCCTCGCCGACGCAGATATCCACGATCGTGCCGTCGGCCTTCATGATCGTGCCGTGCAGCGCCAGGGGAATCGTAAGCCACTGGTATTTCTTTATTCCGCCATAATAATGGGTTTTCAGGAACACCATGTCGGTGGACTCATAGAGGGGATTCTGCTTGATGTCGATCCTCGGCGAGTCGATATGGGCGCCGATCATCCTGGTGCCTTCCTCGCAGGGTTTCTCGCCGATGACGGCAAGCATCATCAGCTTCTTCTTCACTATACGGTAAACCTTATCGCCGGGCTTCAGCGGCGTTTTTTCGGCGATTGCCTTGTCCAGGTCAATAAAGCCTTTCTGCATGGCCAGGATTTCCGCTTCCCTTACGAACTCCCTTTCGGTTTTCGCCTTGTCGAGAAAAGCCTTGTAGCCCTTGGCGAATCTCTCGATTCTGCTTTCGGTCATGGATTTATTATCCCAGGCATTCTCGGTTTTATAGACAAGGCCCTTAGCGCCGGCTTCCTTTTCCTTGTTCTTCGGGGGTCTGCCCCTTCTTCTGGCCGGTTTGGACTGGATTTCCGCAGCGGCTTCCGGGTTTTTTCTCGGTCTTCCGCGTCTCCTTTTTTCTTCAGCCATGATCAATTCTCCTTTCTGTCATCCGGAATCCTCTTGCAATGGCATTTAAGTCCCTTCTATTATACCATTTTATTCCCCGTGATAATATTTCCAATGCAAAATAAGGTAGATTAATAAAGAAGCGGTCACAGCACATCGGACTGTGACACGCTCCGGATCAGAAATGCGAAAGGCCTTATCATTGGTATCCATTAAAGTATTATGCAAATCAATCCGCCGCTGCCCTCGTTGATGATCTTCTGGAGGGTTTCCTGGAGTTTCAGCTGGGCGTCCTCCGGCATCCTGAAAAGCTTGTTCTGGAGTCCTTCTGAAATCAGCTCATGCAATGATTTTCCGAATATGTTGGATTCCCAGAGCTTCTCCGGCGCTCCCTCGAATTCCTTCAGGAGATAATTGACCAATTCCTCAGACTGCTTTTCCGAGCCAACGAGCGGCGCTATCTCGGTCTCGATATCCGCCCGGATCATATGGATGGAAGGCGCGCTTCCCCTGAGCTTTATGCCGAAGCGGCTTCCCTGCCTGATGATCTCCGGCGGCTCCAGGGTCAGTTCGTCGATGCTTGGCGTCACAACGCCGTAGCCTTTGGTCCTTACATCCGCGAGTGCGTTCGCTATCTTCGAATACTCCGCCTTTATGGAAGACAGTTCCTTCAGGACCGAGAACAGGCGCTGCTCGCCGTCGATCTCGAGGCCGGTTTCCTCCTTGACGACCTTGTAGAAAAGACCGTCCGAAGGCTTCATTTCGAGGCAGACCTCGCCGGTTCCCATCCTGACATCCTGGATCGATGTCTTGCTCAGGAAATCATACATGCTGAATTTCTCGGCCGCGTCGTACACGTTCTGCACCGTGGACCTGTCATGGAACGAATCCCTGATGGCGTTGATCAGTTCCTTCCTCAGCCAGTGGTCGTTGTCCAGGGAAAGGATCCATCCGGGAAGGTTGAAGGATACCTCTCGGACCGGGAAGTCCAGCAGAATGCCATTCATGATCCTGTTGATGGACTGTAAGCCAAGGTTGAGGCAATCGACCGGTATGACCGGCTTGCTGTATTTCTTCCCCAGTTCTTCGGCCATAGCCTTGATTTCGGCGCTTTCGGGGGATGTGGTGTTGAGCAGTATCACAAAGGGCTTTCCCGAAGCCTTGAGCTCGCTTATCACCTGTTCCTCGGCTTCCTCGTACTCCTCCCTGGGGATATTGGTGAAGGAGCCGTCGGCCGTTACAAGCACCCCGATTGTCGAGTGATCGTTTATGACCTTCCTGGTGCCGATGGCAGCCGCCTCTTCAAAGGGTATTTCGTAATCATACCAAGGCGTCTTGACCATCCTGGGCACCTCGCCCTCCATGTGGCCGATGGCGCTCTTGACCATGTAACCGACGCAGTCCACGAGCCTGACACGCATGCTCACGTTGTCGTCCATGGTCACGGTGACGGCCTCGTTGGGGACGAATTTCGGCTCAGTGGTCATTATCATCCGCCCCGATGCGCTCTGGGGCGTTTCATCCACCGCTCTTTCCCGGTCATACGGGTTCTTGATATTTGGCAAGACCAGGGAATCCATGAAACGCTTGATGAAGGTTGATTTTCCGGTCCTGACCGGACCCACCACTCCTATGTATATATCGCCCTTTGTCCTTTCCGCTATATCGCTGTATATGCTGTATAAAGCTTCCATGGCCAATCCCCCTCTGCTAAAGCCTGCAGGCACATGCGAAAAAGCATGGCCCATGGGTCAGTATAAGTATATTGGCCGCGGGGGTTAGTTATGAACAATTATTTTATGATTCAAACATTATTTGCGTGAATGTTCCTTGGGTCCGGTCCGGCATTGCGGCATAAAAAAAGGTTCTATAATAAATGTTGGGGTGCCGAAGGGAAATAACTTCGGTGCTCCGACATTTTTTTGTAAATAAAGAGAGCATGGAGATGAAATCTCGAGTAAAATGGAGTTGCCAAACCTA
>Ga0134100_1000104_pt1 | contig 100882 bp, 86 predicted proteins | sample 11_taG_2_FD_94444 | JGI IMG/M metagenome (GOLD analysis project Ga0134100, IMG submission 94444) | Switchgrass degrading microbial communities from high solid loading bioreactors in New Hampshire, USA - 11_42_5_180_A3 metaG | ecosystem: Engineered > Bioreactor > Semi-continuous > Anaerobic >...
ACACCACCTCAGCAGCGCGGCAGAACCAGCATTATTCCTTACTCCCTCGCCCCTGTCAATACCTTCGAAGCCGGCCCCTTCGTACTGCCTCGACCCGGCTCCACCAGGCCTTCCCACCGCTTCGCCCATTCGCTTCCAGCAGCAGCAGCGCGAGAGAGGGCGCATTGTAGGGGGTCGCGCCACAGAATGCAAGGGGGCGCAAAGAGATGTGGCGCGGTTTTTGCTCATCCCTTCATAGAGGCAGCCGATGCCAGCGCCGGCTCGCTTCAAAACGCCGCAGAGGCAAAGCTCTCGAAGCGGGTGTGCTCGCCGAAGAAGCTGAGGCGGATGGTTCCGGTAGGGCCGTTGCGGTGTTTGGCGATGATGATCTCGGCCACGCCTTTGTCGGGCGTGTCGGGGTTATAGACTTCGTCGCGGTAGATGAACATGATGATGTCCGCATCCTGTTCGATGGCGCCCGATTCGCGCAGATCCGACATGACCGGGCGCTTGTTGGGGCGCTGTTCCAGGCTGCGGTTGAGCTGGGAGAGTGCGATGATGGGCACGTTGAGCTCTTTGGCGAGGGACTTCACCGAGCGGGAGATTTCGGAGAGTTCGGTGGCGCGGTTGTCGCTCTCGCGGGTGCCGGTCATCAGCTGCAGATAGTCGATGACGATGAGTCCGAGCTTGCCGCATTGGCGGGCGAGACGTCGGGCGCGGGCACGGAGGTCGATCGGGTTCAAGCCAGGGGTTTCGTCGATGAAGATGGGGGCTTCGTAGAGCTTGCCCATGGCGGCGGTCAGACGTTGCCAATCGTCGTCGGAGAGGCGCCCTCGACGCAAGTTCTGCATGTCGATGCGCCCGAGCGAGGCGAGGAAGCGCGTGGCGAGCTGGGTGCTGGGCATCTCCATGGAGAAAACGGCCACCGGCAGGCGCTGATGGATGGCGACGTGTTCGGCAATGTTGAGCGCAAGCGTCGTCTTCCCCATCGCGGGGCGACCGGCGAGGATGATGAGATCGGAGGGTTGCAGACCAGAGGTCTTTTCGTCGAGATCGACGTAGCCGGTGGGAATGCCGGTGACCTCGCTGGGGTCGGCTCGGTCGTAGAGTTCCTGGACGCGGTCGACGACGAGCTTGAGCGCCTGCCCGATGGGGATGAAGCCGGTGAGACTGCGGGCGCCGGCTTCGGCGATCTCGAAGATCTTGGCTTCGGCTTCGTCGAGCAAGGACTTGGCTTCGCGCCCCATGGGGCTGAGGGCGGAGGCGGCGATCTCGTCGGCCACGGCGATGAGTTTGCGCAGAATGGCGCGCTCGCGGATGATCTCGCCGTAGCGGCGGACGTTGGCAGCCGACGGCGTCTGGTTGGCGAGTTCGGCGAGGTAGGCGAGGCCGCCGGCGGCTTCCGCCTCTCCGCTTTTTTCCAGCGATTCGTGGACGGTGACGACGTCGGCGGGGCGACCTTGTTCGACGAGGCGGCTGATGTGGCGGAAGATGCGCCGATGCTCGTCGCGGTAGAAGTCGTCGGGACCGACGAGATCGGCGACGCGATCCCAGGCGGTATTGTCGAGGAGCAGCCCGCCGAGCAGCGCCTGTTCAGCTTCGAGCGAGTGCGGCGGTAGTTTGAAACCCGTGGAGGAAGGAGCGAGCAGAAGTTCGTCAGACATGGTTCAATCCACACCCGTGACCGGGCGAAATGGCTTGGAAAAGGTTACACCGCTCCCACGCCAGATTATCTCTGTGAAGAGGAGGTTCCCGTCGGGAGTTGCCCCGCGGATCTCGAGACCCGAGGCATGGGTTCATTCTAACGCCGAAAAAGCAACGAGCGCCGGACCTGAAGGCACGGCGCTCGTCGGGCGAGGCGTACGGCAGGAATCAGTGCTCGCCGAGCACCGAGACCTTGATGGTGACGCGCACGTCGGTGTGCAGCGCGATCTCGAGCTCGGTCTCGCCGACGCTCTTGATCGGGCCTTGAGGCATGAGGATCTGGGCGCGGGGAATGTCATAGCCCAGCTGCTGCAGACCTTCGGCGATGTCGATGTTGGTGACCGAGCCGAAGAGACGGCCGTCTTCGCCAGCCTTGCGGGTGATCTGCACCGTGATGCCTTCGAGGCGCGAGGCGAGCGCTTGGGCGGCGGCGAGTTTCTCGGCCTGCTGGCGCTCGAGCTCGGCGCGGCGGCGTTCGAATTCGGCGATGTTCTCGGGCGTGGCGCGCTTGGCCTTCTTCTGGGGAATGAGGTAGTTGCGCGCGTAGCCGTCTTTGACCTTGACGATGTCGCCGAGGTTGCCGAGGTTGGTGACCTTCTCCATCAGGATGACTTGCATGTCGGGCCTCCGCTCACTCGTGCTGGTCGGTGTAGGGCAGCAGCGCCAGGAAACGGGCACGCTTGATGGCGGTGGCGAGCTGGCGCTGGTAGCGGGCGCTGGTGCCAGTGATGCGCGCCGGCATGATCTTGGCGACTTCGGTGATGAAGTCTTTCAGCAGCTCGACGTCTTTGTAGTCGATCTGCTCGATGCCTTCGGCCGTGAAGCGGCAGTATTTGCGGCGGCGGGAGAATCCGCGTCCGCCCCGTTCGGGTCTAGCCATGTTCGTTTCCTTCCATGTGTCGTAATTCGGTGATATGCAGAATGGGCGTGCGGCTCTTCAGGGTGCGAGCGGCGAGGAAGCCGAGGCAGCGGATCCGGGTTCCCAGCGGCAGTTCGGCGAGCCGGCGTCCGCATTCCCCCAAGGACTTGATGCCGAGCTCGAATTCGATGCGGCGCTCGGCTCCGGCTTCGGTCTGCGTCGAACGATGCGCGAGCACGCCCTCGAAGACCGGGATGCCTGCCGGCGTGTAGCGCAGGCCGCGGCTGGAGATCAGCACGCCGTCGAGTTCCACGCGGTTGCACACCGGGCGGACAAAGCCTCAGGCCGCCGGGCTGGCTTCGGCGGCGGATTCGGCCGCTGGCGCTTCCAGCAGGGAGCGGGACTTCTCTTCCTTCATCATCGGCGAAGGCTCGGTGACGGCCTTGTCCATGCGCACGGTGAGGTGGCGCAGCACGGCGTCGTTGAATTTGAAGGCGGTCTCGAGTTCGTTGAGGGTCTCGCCGTCGCACTCGATGTTCATCAGGACGTAGTGCGCCTTATGCACTTTCTGGATGGGATAGGCGAGTTGGCGGCGCCCCCAGTCTTCGAGGCGATGGATCTTGCCGCCGCGGCCGGTGATGAGGTTGCGGTAGCGCTCGACCATGGCCGGAACCTGTTCGGACTGGTCCGGATGGACGATGAAGACGATTTCGTAGTGGCGCATGTAGACTCCTTGTGGTTGACGAGCAGCCTCCCGGCATGCGGTCCGGTGAGGCAAGGGAAACGATTAGTATAGCGGCGAACGATGGGGTTGTCCAGCAAGCGACAGACGTTCAGGCCATGCCCTCGCGCAGCAGCGGCCAGGCGCGGCGAAGGTAATAGACCATGGAGACGATGGTGAGCAGGGCTGCCAGCCAGAGCATCGCCTGCCCCCAGAAGGGGGTATCGAAGTGCGGCAAGGGGCTCCAGTAGAGGAGCACGGGGATGGCGATGAGCTGGACGGTGGTTTTCAGCTTGCCGATGAAGGCCACGGCCACCGAGCCGCGGCTGCCGAGTTCGGCCATCCATTCGCGCAGAGCCGAGATGGTGATCTCGCGCCCGATGATGATGAGGGCGGCAAGCGCATGCGCCCGGCCCAGATCGACGAGGACGATGAGGGCGGCCGCGACCATCAGCTTGTCGGCCACCGGGTCGAGGAAGGCGCCGAAGCGCGACTGCTGCCTGAGCCGACGGGCGAGGTAGCCATCGAGCCAATCGGTGATCGCGGCCACGGTGAAGATGACGGTGGCCCAAAGATTGATGACTTGGGGGTGCAGCCAGCCCTGGGGAAGATAGAAGAGCAGGACGAAGACGGGGATGAGGGCAATTCGCCCCCAGGTGAGGAGATTGGGAATGTTCCAGTGCATCGTTCGCCCTGTTCCTTCGTGCGCCTGTCTGCCGTCAGTGGCCGTGCAGCGCATTATAGAGGGTTTGGGCGAGCTGCCGGTCGATGCCGGGCACGCGGCATAGGTCTTCGACGGTGGCCTCCTTCACTCCGTCGAGCCCGCCGAAGGCTGCGAGCAGCGCCTTGCGCCGTTTGGGGCCGATGCCGGGGATGTCCTCGAGGCGGGAACCGGTGCGGGCCTTGGCGCGACGGGCGCGGTGTCCGGTGATGGCGAAGCGGTGCGCTTCGTCGCGCACGATCTGGATGAGATGCAGCGCCGGCGAGGAGGGTGGCAGCTGCAGCGGCGCCCGTCCGTCGGCGAAAACGAGGGTCTCGAGGCCGGGCTTGCGCGCTTCGCCCTTGGCCACGCCCACGAGCGGCAGCTCGAGCCCGAGTTCGTCGAGCACCCGGGCGGCGACCTCGAGCTGCCCCTTGCCGCCGTCGATGAGCACGAGATCCGGGCGCGGCGCCTCGCCCTCGGCGACCCGCTCATAGCGGCGGGTGAGCACCTGGCGCATGGCGGCATAGTCGTCGCCCGGCGTAATGCCTTCGATGTGGTAGCGCCGGTATTGCGAGGGATTCATCCCCTCCCCCTCCCAGACGACGCAGGAGGCCACGGTGGCCTCGCCCATGGTATGGCTGATGTCGAAGCATTCGATGCGCCGCGGCGGCTCGGGCAGGTCGAGCGCCGCAGCCAGCTCCTGCAGCTGGGTTCGGGCACGCTCACCGCCGCGCGCACGCGCCTCGATCGCCACCCGGGCGTTCGCTTCGGCCATCTCCAGCCAGGCGCGGTCGGTGGCACCGCGCCCGGCGCTCACGGCAATGGGGCGTTCGGCAAGGAATTCCACGAATTCGGCGAGTTCCGGCGAAGCGAGGTTGGTGAGGATGCGATCGGGCCAAGGCCGGTCCTGGTAGTGCTGCTCGAGGAAGGCGTGCAGCACGTCAACCGGCTCGGCGCCCTCGGCCTGCTGCGGGAAGAGGGGACGGTCGCCGAGATGCCGCCCGCCGCGCACCATGGCGAGGTTCACGCACACGAGCCCGGCGTGCGCGAGGACGACGAGGATGTCGACGTCTTCGTCGCGGCGGCTGTCGACCGCCTGCTGGTGCAGCACCGACTGCAGCGCCCGGAGGCGGTCGCGCAGCCGGGCGGCCTCTTCGAAGTCGAGCCGCTCGCTTGCCGCATTCATCGCCACGGTGAGCGTCTCGATCACCTCGGTCGACTTGCCGGAGAGAAAGCGCGCGGCCATTTCGACCTGCTGCCGATATTCCTCTGCGCTCACTTTGCCGACGCAGGGGGCGGTGCAGCGGTGGATTTGATGCAGCAGGCAGGGGCGCGAACGGTTGCGGAACACCGAATCGGCGCAGGTGCGCAGCTCGAAGAGCTTTTGCACGAGCTGGATGCTCTCGCGCGCCGCCCAGCCGTTCGGATAGGGGCCGAAATAGCGCTCCCCCTTGTGCAGGGCACCGCGGTAGGTCTGGATGGCGGGAAAGTCGCCGCCGGTGAGCCGGATGTAAGGATAGGATTTGTCGTCGCGAAAGAGGATGTTGTAGCGCGGTGCCAGCGTCTTGATGAGGTGATTCTCGAGGATGAGCGCTTCGGCCTCGGAGCGCACGAGCGAAATGTCGACGCGTTCGATCTGGCGCACCATCAAGGCGATGCGCGGACTCGGCAGCCGGGCGCGGAAGTAGCTCCCCAGGCGTCGGCGCAGGTTCTTCGCCTTGCCGACGTAGAGCACGGTCTCGTCGGCGCCGATCATGCGATAGACGCCGGGCGATTCGGGCACCGTCTGCAGGAAAGCGGAAGCGTCGAACTTCATGGCAGGAACGGATCAGAACCAGGCATGGCGCTGTGACCAGTCGCGTACGCGCTCGCGCGCCTGCAGGTAGGGTTCGAAGAGCTCGAGCTCGAAGGGATCGGGGATGCGCGGAGAACCGAGCAGTCCTTGGCGGCGGGCGATCGCATCGGGTGCCGCCTGGGGCCACGCCGCTTCGAGCAGGTGCGCCACCCAGTCGGGGCGATTGCACACGAGCGCCAGGTCACAGCCGGCCGACAGCGCCGCCGCGACGCGGGACTGAGGCTCATCCCCCGCGGCCCCAGCCCCGGCCATGCCCAGGTCGTCGGAGAGGACGGCAGCACGGAAACCGAGCCGCTGGCGCAGCACTTCGCCCAGCCAGAAGGCGGAAAACCCCGCAGGTTCCGGGGCACAGCGTTCATAGCGCACGTGGGCGGGCATGACGCCGGCCAGCGAACGCAACAGGCGATGACGATATGGCACGAGGTCGCGCTGCCAGATCGCCTCGAAGGGGCGGGAATCGACGGGCAGCGTCTCGTGCGAATCGGCCGCCACCGCACCGTGGCCGGGAAAATGCTTGCCGACGGCGCGCACCCCCATCATGGCAAGCCCCGCCACCAGCGCCTGGGCAAGGCGCGCGACCACGGCGGGATCGTGACTGAAGGCGCGATCGCCGATCACCGCGCTCACGCCAGCTTCGACGTCGAGTACCGGCGCGAAAGTGAGATCGATGCCGTGCGCGGCGAGTTCCGCGCCGAGGACGAGGCCGACGTCGTAGGCGAGCGCCACCGCCTGTTCGGGGTCGCGTTCGTACTCATCGCCGAGCCGGCGCATGGGGGCGACCGGGGTGAAGCCGTCGCCGCGGAAACGCTGCACGCGCCCACCTTCCTGATCGACGGCGATGACCAGCGGCCCGGGGCGGGCAGAACGTATCGCCTGGACCAAGGCGGCGAGCTGGGCCGAATCGCGATAGTTGCGGGCAAAGAGGATGACGCCGCCCACGGCCGGATGGGCGAGACGGCGCAGTTCTTCCGGGCTCGGTTCGAGGCCGGCGAGATCGATCATCAAGGGGCCGGGCGGCAGGTCGGTGTGGTCCATGAGAAGGAACTTTTCAGGCGGGAGGGAAAAGCGGGGATTCGCCCTCGGCGCGCTCGAGCACGACGAAGGCAACGGCGTGCTCGCGCTCGTCGGCCAGACTCAGGTGCGCCCGCAGGCCGGCCGCGGCGAGTCGCGCCGCGAGCGCCTCGGCGAAGGCGAAGAAGGGGCGTCCGCGCGCGTCGTGCGCCACCCATAGATCCTGCCAGCCGAGCGCCGCCCCAAGCCCGGTGCCCCAGGCCTTGGCGAAAGCCTCTTTGGCGGCGAAGCGCTTGGCGAGCAGCCGCTCCGGCATGGCCGCGCGAGAAAACTCTTCCCGCTCGGGCGCCGCGAGAATGCGCGCGGCGAAGCGCGGGCCGTGGCGCGCGAGCGCCGCGGCGAGGCGATCGATGCGCACGAGGTCGGTACCCACGCCGACGATCATCGGGCCGCGGCCTCGCGCATCAGCCGCTTCATTTCACGCACGGCCTCGCGCAGGCCGGTGAAGACGGCGCGGCTGACGATGGCATGGCCGATGTGCAGTTCCCGCACGCCCGGTAGCGCCGCCACCGGCTGGACGTTGTAGTAGTTGAGGGCATGCCCGGCGTTGAAGCGCATGCCCAGCCCTACGATCGCCTCCCCTGCACGGCGCACCTTGTCGAGTTCGGCCTGCACGGCGGGACGCTCCAGATCGCGCCCGGCGGCATGGAAGGCGTGGGCATAGGGACCGGTATGCACCTCGCACACTTCGGCGCCGATGCGGCTCGCCGCCTCGACCTGGCTGGGGTCGGCATCGAGAAAGACGCTGACGACGATGCCGGCGTCGCGCAAACGGGAGACCACGCCACGCAGGCGGGCCTCGTCACGCACGATGTCGAGCCCCCCTTCGGTGGTGATCTCCTGGCGCCCCTCGGGAACCAGCATGGCCATCTCGGGTTTCAGGGAACAGGCGATCGCCACCATTTCGTCGGTGGGCGCCATTTCGAGATTGAGCTTGATCTGGGTGAGCTCACGCAGGCGCCGGACGTCAGCGTCCTGGATGTGACGGCGATCCTCGCGCAGATGGACCGTGATGCCGTCGGCCCCGCCGAGGTGCGCCTCCACCGCGGCCCACACCGGATCAGGCTCATAGGTGCGGCGCGCCTGGCGCAGGGTGGCAACGTGGTCGATGTTCACTCCGAGTTCGATCATTCGAGCAGCTCCCGTAACATGCGTCGTGCTTGCAATTCCTGCCCGTCGAGGGCGTGGTCGATGAGCCGGCGCGTGAGCGCGCGCACTTCGGCGAGCGTCTCCGGCCGGCTCCAGCGGCCGGCGCGTACGTCTTCCAGCGTCTCGGCGCTCAGTATCGCCTCGCCTGATCTTGCCGTTTCCCCCTCAGCAAGCGGCACCAGGCCCGCACGCGGCTCGAAGCGGTAGCGCCCGGCTGCGGCCTGCGGCCAATCCAGACCGTAGCCCAGCGCGGCGAGGAAGGCGAGCTCGAAGCGGCGCAGCACAGGCGAGAGCGCCTCCCCCCTGGCGAGCGCGCGCACCGCTGTGTCATAGGCGAGAAAGACCTCGCGATGGGGATCCTCGCGCGCGAGCAGCCGCAGCACCAGCTCGTTGAGATAATACCCGCACCACAGAGCCCTTCCTCGCGGCAGCGGCACGCCCCCCGCCCACTCGGCCCGCGTGAGGGTACGCACTTCGCCCGCCCCGCTCCAGCCGAGCACGAGGGGCTGGAAAGTGAGCAGCACCGGGCGCAGCTGGGAGCCAGGGCGGCGCGCCCCTTTGGCGGCAAGCGCCAAGCGCCCGTGTTCGAGCGTGAGCACCTCGAGCAGCAGGCTCGTTTCACGCCAAGGCCGCGCGTGCAAGACGTAGGCGGGCTCGGCCTCGACCCGTTGCCGCCGCGTCATGCGCCCTCAGCCGTCGTAGCCCAGAGAGCGCAGCGCCTGTTCGTCGTCGGCCCAGCCGCTGCGCACCTTGACCCAGACTTCGAGATAGACGCGCGCCTCCAGCAGATTTTCCAGCTCCTGGCGTGCCTCGGTGGCGATGCGCTTGATGCGCTCACCCCCGCGGCCGATGATGATGGCTTTGTGCGGTTCGCGCTCGACGATCACTGAAGCATAAATACGGCGCAAGTTTCCCTCGGTTTCGTAGCGCTCGATCTCCACGGCGATGCCATAGGGCAGCTCGTCGCCCACGAGGCGGAAGACTTTTTCCCGCAGGTATTCGGCGGCGAGGAAACGCTCGCTGCGGTCGGTGATCATGTCGGGATCGTAGATCGGCTCGCCCTCGGGCAGATAGGGTTCGAGGGCCCGCAGGAGCTCGTCGGTGTGCTCGTCCTTTTCCGCCGACAGCGGCACGATCTCGGCGAAGGGGCGGCGCTGCGCCATTTCGGCGATGAAGGGCAGCAGCAGATTCTTGTCTTTCAACCGGTCGACCTTGTTGATGACGAGCACGACCGGCACGTGCTCCGGCAGCAGGACCATGACCTGAGCATCCTCGGCCGTGAAGCGGCAAGCCTCGATCACGAAGACGATGACGTCGACCTCGGAGAGCGCCTGGGTGACGGTGCGGTTCATCAGCCGGTTGAGGGCGCGCTTGTGCCGCGTCTGGAAGCCGGGCGTGTCGACGAAGACGAACTGCGCCCGGTCGGTGGTGAGGATACCGTGGACACGGTGGCGCGTCGTCTGCTGCTTGCGCGAGACGATGCTCACCTTGTGGCCGACGAGGCGGTTGGTGAGGGTGGATTTGCCGACGTTGGGCCGGCCGACGATGGCGGCATAGCCGGCGCGAAAGGCGGAAGCAGAAGAAGTATCGTTCATCGGAACTCAGGCAAAGTGCCCGCAGGGCGCGGGCAAGGGTTCAGGTCTCTCCCAACTGCGCCAGGATCTTGGCGGCGGCGTCTTGTTCGGCGGCGCGGCGGCTGGGCCCTTCGCCCTCGGCGGAAAGCCCGATCGCCTCGGCCTGCGCCCGCACCCTGAAGTGCTGCGCGTGCGCCGGGCCGCTGACGCTGACGATCTCGTAGCGCGGCACGGGGTGATGCCGCCCTTGCAGCCATTCCTGCAGGCGGGTCTTGGGATCCTTGAGGCGTTCGAGCGGGCCGAGCGCGGCGAGTTCCGGCTCGAGAACGCGCGCCACCAGCTCGCGCGCGGCCTCATAGCCACCGTCGAGCAGCACCGCGCCGACGATGGCCTCCAGCGCGTCGGCAAGGAGCGAAGGGCGACGGTTGCCGCCGGCGCGCCGCTCGCCCTCGCCGATGACGAGCAACTCGTCCAGCCCCAGGCGCAGGGCGGCTGCGGCCAAAGTTTCCTGGCGCACGAGGCTCGCGCGGGCGCGCGAGAGGATCCCTTCGGGCTCCTCGGGATAGCGGCCATAGAGGAGCTCGGCCACCGCCAGGTCGAGCGCGGCATCGCCGAGGAACTCTAGGCGCTCGTTGTGTCCTTCGCCCGCGCTACGGTGTCTGAGGGCGGTGGTGAGCAGACCGAGGTCGTGGAAACGATAAGCGAGGCGCTCCTGCAGCGCCTGCCACCGTCTTCCTGCCTCACTCATGGCGCGCCTATCGTACCGTGGGCCTCGAAATCGAAGGCGAGGCTGACGTTGGCGAACAAGGGAACGAGGCGCTGGTAATGGACTTCGATTTTCGTGCGCCCCTCTTCGCGGGTGATGACGAGGTCGCGCCCACTCACGGAAGTGAAATCATCGATCGTGGCGAACTTGTCGAATTCGCTGCGCAGCTGCGAGGGCGGGGTTTGCGGCTCGGCCCGCTGGGCGAGCTCGGAGATGGCGCGTTTGACTGCGGCATATTCGGTATAGACGGGAACGATGCGCAGGGCGAGGATCAACCCGAGGCCGACGATCACGCCCCAGAAGATCACTCCCAGCAAGCTGACTCCTCGTTGCCCCCGTTTCATCACTGCGTCCATGCCTGCGCTCCTTTTCATTGGATTCGACCGATGCGCGACAGGTCGGAGAGGTTCAGCCAGATGAAGAAGGCCTTGCCGACGATGTTTTCCTCCGGCACGAAGCCCCACACCCGGCTGTCGCTGCTGCCGTCGCGATTGTCGCCCATGACGAAATAGTGGCCTGGCGGCACGAAGCAGCGCACTCCCCGCCGGTTGTATTCGCAGCGGTCGGCATAGGGAAACTCGAGCCGCTGCGTGACGAAAGGAGGGGCGACGTCATCGACGAGGATGTCGTGCGGATGCTCTCCCAGATGCTCGCGCCAGCGGGTGGAATAATACAACCGATCGGGATGGAAATAGTCCGGTAGCGGGTCGTATTGTACCGGCACGCCATTGATGCGCAGCTTCTTGTCGAGATATTCGACGTAATCCCCCGGCAAGCCGACGACGCGCTTGATGTAATCGACCGAAGGATCGGCCGGGTAGCGGAATACCATGACCTCGCCGCGCTGCGGGTGCCCCACGGGGATGACGACGCGGTTCAATAGCGGCAGGCGGATGCCGTAGGAGAATTTGTCGACCAGGATGAAGTCGCCCACGAGCAGCGTCGGGATCATCGAGCCGGAGGGGATCTTGAACGGCTCGACAACGAAGGAGCGCAATGCAAAGACGGCGAGGATCACCGGAAAGAAGCTCGCTCCATATTCGACCCACCAGGGTGCAGGAGCGCCCTCGGGGCGGCGTTTGCCCGCCACCCAGCGATCGAACGCCCACAGCACGCCCGTGGCGAGCGTGAGCAGAAAGAGGATCAGCGCGAAATTCATGGTTCCCTGCCTTGGACGAGTGCAGCAAGGCCGCTCAGGCTTCGTCGGTACGCAGCACCGCGAGGAAGGCTTCCTGCGGGATCTCGACGTTGCCCACCTGCTTCATGCGTTTCTTGCCGGCCTTTTGTTTCTCCAGCAGCTTTTTCTTGCGCGAGATGTCCCCACCGTAGCATTTGGCGAGCACGTTCTTGCGCAGCGCCTTGATCGTCTCGCGCGCGATGATGTGCGAGCCGATCGCCGCCTGCAACGGCACGTCGAACATCTGCCGCGGAATGAGGCTGCGCAGTTTCTCCACGAGCTCGCGACCGCGGCGCTGGGCGCTGGCGCGGTGCACGATCACCGAGAGCGCATCGACTTTCTCGCCATTGACGAGCACGTCGAGCTTGACGAGATCGGCCGGGCGGTATTCCTTGAATTCGTAGTCGAGCGAGGCATAGCCGCGCGACACGGACTTCAAGCGGTCGAAGAAGTCCATCACCACTTCGTTCATCGGCAGCTCGAAGATGGCGTGCACCTGGCGGCCGTGGTAGCGCAGGTCGATCTGCACGCCGCGCTTCTGGTTGCACAGGGTGAGCACGGGGCCGAGGTAGTCCTGCGGCACGAAGATGTGCGCGGTGATGATGGGTTCGCGGATCTCTTCGATCTTGCTCGGATCGGGCAGGCGCGAGGGGTTTTCGATGCGCTGCACTTCGCCCGAGCGCAGCACCACTTCATAGACGACCGAAGGCGCCGTGGTGATGAGGTTCTGGCCGAACTCGCGCTCGAGCCGCTCCTGCACGATGTCCATGTGCAGCAGCCCCAGGAAGCCGCAGCGAAAGCCGAATCCCAGCGCCTGCGAGGTCTCGGGCTCGAACTGCAGCGCCGCGTCGTTCAACTTGAGCTTTTCGAGCGCCTCGCGCAGGGAATCGTATTCGCTCGACTCCACCGGATAGAGGCCGGCGAAGACCTGCGGTTTGATCTCGCGGAAGCCGGGCAGCGGCTCGGCGGCGGCGCGGGGCAAGGTGGTGATCGTGTCGCCGACCTTGGCGGCGCGCAATTCCTTGATGCCGGCCACCACGAAGCCCACTTCGCCACACTCGAGCGCGTCGCGCTCGAGCGAGCGCGGCGTAAAGACGCCGAGCCGCTCGATCGTATATTCGGCCCCGGTCGACATCAGGCGGATGCGCTCGCCGCGGGCGAGCCGCCCGTCGACCACGCGCACCAGCATGACGACGCCGACGTAGTTGTCGAACCAGGAATCGATGATGAGCGCGCGGGTGGGCGCGTCGGGCCGGCCACGCGGCGGCGGCACCCGGCGCACCACGGCTTCGAGCACCTCTTCGATGCCCAGCCCCGTCTTGGCCGAGCACAGCACGGCTTCGCTCGCATCCACGCCGATGACGTCTTCGATCTCGGCGCGCGCGCGTTCCGGATCGGCCTGCGGCAGGTCGATCTTGTTGAGCACCGGCACCACCTCGACACCGAGCTCGATGGCGGTGTAGCAGTTGGCCACCGTCTGCGCCTCCACCCCTTGGGAAGCGTCGACCACCAGCAGCGCCCCCTCGCAGGCCGACAGCGAGCGGCTCACCTCGTAGGAGAAATCGACGTGCCCCGGGGTGTCGATGAGGTTGAGCTCGTAGGTCTGGCCGTCGCGCGCCCGGTAGCTGAGCGTGGCGGTCTGCGCCTTGATGGTGATGCCGCGCTCGCGCTCGAGATCCATCGAGTCGAGCACGCGATCTTCCATCTCGCGCTCGGACAGGCCGCCGCAATACTGGATGAGCCGATCGGCGAGCGTAGACTTGCCATGGTCGATGTGGGCGATGATCGAGAAGTTGCGTATGTTTTTCATCGGCAAACAAAAAAAGCCCCGCAGGGCAGTGAGGAGCGGCAAGGACGGTTCATTGGGATCATTCTAACGGAAAACGGGATAAATAGGCATGAACTTTTGCCGCATCGCAGCGATGGCGGCACAGCTCCACGCTGCCGTGCAGCACGACCGGAATCGCCCGGCCGTAGCGCTCGCGCCAGGCCGGATCCGCATCGACATCCCGTTTGACCACGGAAAAGCCATGGCGTTGCGCGATGGGCGCCAATTCTTCCAGCATCTCATCGCACAGATGGCATTGCGGGCGCGACAGCAGCCACAGTTCGCGCGAACGCGGCACTTCAGGACCCCCCTTTGCGCGTCATGGCGGCCAAGAGGGCTTGCAGCGTCGCAGACGGCACTTCCCCCATGGCGGTACGCAAGGCACCCGGATCCTGGCGCCGCACCACCGTCGTCGCGCCGAAACGTTCGACTTGCTCGGAGGTCTCGGTTCCCTCCCAGGGCTCGAAGAAGACCGACACGGTAACGAGCCCATCACCGATGAGCCACTGCGTGACCGTCTTGCCCGAGGGACCGCGGCGCTGCAGGATCCCCTCGAGCTGAAACCCGGACGGCAAGGCGCCGAACTCCCAGCCGGTTTCACTGGCGCCAACGGATTTGCCCCGCAGGTCGACGTGCCGCCACTCGCTGCGGGAGGAGAATTTCTGCCGGACGACGGCGGTCTGGGTCGCGGCGCCCAAATGAAAATCGGAGAAAGTCTGCGTTTCCAGGGCGCGGGCCGGCGTTTCTTCCCACACCACCCGTTTGAGCACGACCGCGCTTTCCCGATCGATCCACCAATCCTGCCCGAAGCGCAAGGCATCGCGCGGCACGAAGCGCACGCCGAACACCTCGCGCCCGGCGACGCGGTCCATGCCCAAGGATTCGAGACGGTAGGACGATTCGATGCGACCGACGGAGCCGACCGGATGATAGGAAAGCCCCGCGGCCCCGGCAGCGCGATCGATCAGGACGACGCGATCCTCGGGCAGGAAACAGCGGACCTCGTCGCCGATGCGTATGGTCTCGCGCGGCGCGCCTTCTAGCACCTCGACCCATTCCAGGGGCTTGCCGTCGGCGAGCAGATGGGTCACGCGCAGGGTCTGCATCTTGTCACCGATCTGCAGGACCACCGTACCGTGATAATCGGCGGCAGAAGGGGCGAGCGCCCGTTCGACCCAACGCTGCAGGTCTTCTGCCGCCCGGGCGGAGGCGGCGGCGAGCACGGCAGCGAGGCACAGCGCCACCGTCAGTGTGCGAGCCACGGGCATCAATGCGTACCTCGCGTCTGCGCCATCACTCGGGCATAACGAAGGCTGCCGGGACCATTGGCCCCATGCGCGTTGCCATAGGCCACCCAGTAGAAGCGCTCGTCGACGCTCGCCTCCTCCTGGACCTGGGGAGCCGCATCGGCAGCAGCCTGGCGCAGGGGCAAGGCCTCGCCGCCCGCTTCACGCGGCGCCTGCCACACGGCCCAGCCAGCGGTGGCGACCACCGCCACGGCGGCGGCCGTGGCCATCCAGCGCAGACGGGGCTCGTTGGCGGCAGGTCGCCGGGGCAGCGGCACGACTGCCAGGGCTGGAGCCTCGGCGTCTATGCGGGCAAGGATGGATGCCCGTAGATCACGCATCGGCGTGGCGAGCTCTCCGCGCAGCGCTTCGCCAATGAGATGATAGGCCGCCCAGCGCCCCGACAATGCCGGGTCGCTCGCGAGCCGTTCGGCCCAAAACGCGGCGTCAGCGCCGTCGAGCTCACCATCGATCAGGGCCGACAGCGCTTCTGGAGTCGTTTTCGTGTCGCGCATCATGTCGTTTCCTACCAACGTCGATCTGGGGCCGTGTCGAGCAGCGGCCGCAAACGGTGTGCGATCGCCTCCCGGGCGCGAAAGATCCGCGAGCGCACGGTGCCGATCGGGCAGCCCATCACCTGGGCGATTTCTTCATAGCTGAGCCCTTCGAGCTCGCGCAGCGTGATCGCGATGCGCAATTCTTCGGGCAGGGACTGGATCGCCTCTTCCACCGTCTGGGCGATCTCCTGGGTGAGGAGCAGGTTTTCCGGTGTCTCGCTGTCGCTGAGCGTGTCGAGTTCGTCCCACGTCTCTCCCTCCTCCGTTTCATGGACGGTGGCACTCACCGCTGGACGGCGGTTGGAGGCCATCAGGTGATTCTTTGCGGTGTTGATGGCGATGCGGTAGAGCCAGGTGTAGAAGGCGCTGTCGCCGCGAAACGAGTCGAGCGCCCGATACGCCTTGATGAAGGTCTCCTGCGTCAAGTCTTCCACCTCCGCCGGGTCGCGCACCAGGCGCGACAACAACCGCTGCACCTTGCGCTGGTATTTCGACACGAGCAGCCCGAAGGCGTTCTTGTCGCCTTGCCGCGCGCGCGCCACGAGCTGTTGGTCGATTTCTCGGTTGGTCATCGAAAGCGAGCCTGACTTCCCTGTCGGAAGTTCATTATACCCACTCGCTTCGCCGACATTTGCCGAAATCGACTTCGGGAGCGGCGATTTGGTTCCGCCGTTGTGATACCCTTCGATTCCCCACCCCCTCTTTCCTGTCCGCGATGGAACACTTCGACGTCCTCATCCTCGGCAGCGGCCTCGCTGGTCAGAGCGTGGCGCTGAAACTCGCCGACCAATACAAGGTCGCCCTCGTCACCAAGCGCACCTTGATGGAGAGCGCCAGCGCCTACGCCCAAGGCGGCATCGCCGCAGTACTCGACGATGCCGACAGCATCGAAGCCCACGTTCGTGACACTCTCGTGGCCGGCGCGGGTCTGTGCGACCCGAAAGCCGTGCGCTTCGTGGTCGAACGCGGCAAGCAGGCCATCGACTGGCTGATCGCCCAAGGCGTGCCGTTCTCGCGCGACGAGCGCGGCCAGTACCATCTCACTCGCGAGGGAGGACACTCGCAGCGGCGCATCATCCACGCCGCCGACGCCACCGGCGCCGCCGTCCAGCAAACGCTCACCGAAAAGGTGAAAGCTCATCCCAACATCCAGGTGTTCGAGCAGCACATCGCGATCGATCTCATCACTGGCGCGAAGCTCGGTCGGCCCGAACTGGGTTGCCTCGGCGCTTACGTCTTCGACCGGCAGGCCGGACACGTGCGCACCTTCTCGGCCGCGCACACGGTGCTCGCCACCGGCGGTGCGGGAAAGGTCTACCTCTATTCGACCAACCCGGACACCGCCACGGGCGATGGCATCGCCATGGCCTGGCGCGCCGGCTGCCGCGTGGCGAACATGGAATTCATCCAGTTCCATCCCACCTGCCTCTACCATCCCCACGCCAAGTCCTTCCTCATCAGCGAAGCGGTGCGCGGCGAGGGCGGCATCCTGCGGCTACCCAATGGCGAGCGATTCATGCCGAAACACGACCCGCGCGCCGAGCTCGCACCGCGTGACATCGTGGCGCGAGCCATCGACTATGAGATGAAGCGGCTCGGCATCGAGTGCGTCTACCTCGACATCACGCACAAAGATCCAGACTGGATCCGCAGCCATTTCCCCAACATCTACGCGCGCTGCCTGGAACTGGGAATCGACATCACCAAACAGCCGATCCCGGTGGTGCCGGCGGCGCACTATACCTGCGGCGGTGTCAAGGTCAACCTTTCCTCCCGCACCGACCTGCCGCACCTCTACGCGGTGGGCGAGTCGACCTGTACGGGGCTGCACGGCGCGAATCGCCTGGCGAGCAATTCCCTGCTCGAATGCCTCGTCTTCGGGGAAGCCGCGGTGCAAGACATGCTGGCGCAACCTCCACGTGCGCCCCTACCGTTGCCGGACTGGGACGAGAGCCGTGTGACCGACGCCGACGAGGAAGTGGTGATCGCACACAACTGGGACGAACTGCGCCGCTTCATGTGGGACTACGTCGGCATCGTGCGCACGACCAAGCGCCTGCAGCGGGCGATGCACCGCATCCGGTTGCTGGAGCGCGAGATCGCCGAGTACTACGCGAATTTCCGGGTGAGCAACGACCTCATCGAACTGCGCAACCTGGTGACGGTGGCCGAGCTCATCGTGCGCTGCGCGCTCAGACGAAAGGAGAGCCGCGGCTTGCATTACACCAAGGATTATCCCGAGATGCTGCCGGTCGCCCGCGATACCATCCTAAGACCGCGGCGGCCGGCCAGTGGCACACCAGTGCGCCAAAGCCCAACGGTCTGACTCGGACAAGGACGGCAGCTCGATGAGATAAGTTGCGCCGCGACCGCCGCGCCGCGGGCAAGCGCGCAAGATCACCCAGGGGCCGAAGCGCCAGGCGTCGGTGCGATGGCGCGGCGCATCGTCCGCGGCAAATGCAAGGTGGTGGCCGGGCCACAACCACAGGGCCTTCGTAGCGGAACACGACCGGTGCCACCGGATGCCGACAGCCACAAAGGCGACGGCGAGTGCGACCGCCTTGGGCCAAGGAAAATATACGAAGGAGAGGACGAACCCCGCCGCGACCAGAGCGAGCGCCAGGCCGGTCGAATACCGCGGCAAGGGCACGACGAGCCGGTAGGGCTGCGCCGTACCCTCCATGGATCAGACCCGCTTGAAGAGCAGCGTGCCGTTGGTGCCGCCAAAGCCGAAGGAATTGGACAGGGCGGCACGGATGCGCGTGGGGCGGGCGACGTTGGGACAATAATCCAGATCGCACCCCTCGCCGGGCTCTTCGAGGTTGATGGTGGGCGGCACGATCTGCTGATGCAGCGCGAGCACGGTGAATACGGCCTCCACCCCGCCGGCCGCGCCCAGCAGGTGCCCGGTCATGGACTTGGTCGAGCTCACCACCAGCTGCCGCGCGTACTCGCCGAAGGTGCACTTCACTGCCAGCGTTTCGGCCACGTCGCCCAGCGGCGTGGAGGTGCCGTGGGCGTTGATGTAGTCGATCTCATCGGGCGCCATCCGCGCGTCTTTGAGCGCGTTGCGCATGCAGCGCATCGCCCCATCGCCATCCTCGCACGGCGCCGTCATGTGGAAGGCGTCGGCGCTCATACCGTAGCCGGCCACCTCGGCATAGATGCGCGCGCCGCGGGCCTTGGCGTGCTCGTATTCCTCGAGCACCAACACCCCGGCGCCTTCACCGAGCACGAAACCGTCGCGGTCTTTGTCCCAGGGGCGGCTCGCCCGTTCGGGCTCGTCGTTGCGCGTGGAGAGCGCCTTGGCCGAGGCGAAGCCGCCGATCGCCAGCGGCGTCACGGTCGATTCGGCCCCGCCGGCGATCATCACATCGACGTCACCGTACTGAATCATGCGCGTCGCCTCGCCGATGCAGTGCGTGGCGGTACTGCAGGCGGTCACCATCGCCAGGCACGGCCCCTTGATGCCGAAATGGATCGACAGGTGGCCGGAGATCATGTTGATGATGGTGGCGGGAATGAAGAAAGGCGAGATGCGCCGCGGGCCACTTTTGAGGAATTCGCCGTGCGTCTCTTCGATCATCGGCAGACCGCCGATGCCGGAGCCGATATTGATGCCGATGCGCTCGGAATTGTCTTCGGTGATCTCGAGCCCCGAATCGCGCACGGCCTGGATGCCGGCCGCCATCCCGTAGTGGATGAAGGTATCCATGCGGCGCGCTTCTTTCTTGGGGATGTAGGCCTCGACGTCGAACCCCTTGACCTCGCCGGCGATGCGCACCGGAAAACCGGAAGCATCGAAACGGCTGATGGGAACGATGCCGGAGCGCCCGGCGACGATGTTGGCCCAGGCTTCTTCGACGGTATTGCCGACCGGGGAAATGATCCCCATCCCGGTGACGACGACTCTGCGACGGGTCAAGGTTGGCTCCGCGGGAGAAGAAAAAGGATTATTTCTTGACGTGATTGGTGATGTAGTCGATGGCCTGCTGCACCGTGGTGATCTTCTCGGCGTCTTCGTCCGGAATCTCGCATTCGAATTCTTCTTCCAGCGCCATCACCAGTTCGACGGTGTCAAGCGAATCGGCGCCGAGATCGTCGACGAACGAGGATTCGTTCTTGATCTCGGATTCATTGACGCCCAGCTGCTCGGCTACGATTTTCTTGACACGCTGCTCGATGTTTTCCATTTCAGGAAACTCCTTGAACGGGATGTGGAAAAAACGGGGTTATTCTACCAAACTTGGGAAGTTTGCAACGGAAGGTTACACCATCAAGCGGCCATGTACATGCCGCCATTGACGTGCAGCGTCGCGCCGGTGACGTAGGAGGCCGCCGGCGAAGCGAGAAAGAGCACCGCCGCGGCCACCTCTTCGGGCGCGCCGAACCGCCCCAGGGCGATGCGGGCGGCCAGGCCGTTGCGGGCTTCGTCGCCGAGCGCCCGGGTCATGTCGGTGTCGATGAAGCCAGGGGCGACGCAATTGACCGTGATGCCGCGGCTACCCAGCTCCAGCGCGAGCGAGCGGCTCATGCCGGCCACGCCCGCTTTCGCCGCGGCGTAATTGGCCTGACCGGGATTGCCCGAGTGCGCCACCACGGAGGTGAGATTGACGATGCGGCCGTAACGCGCCTTCATCATCCCCTTGAGTACGAGCTTGCACAGGCGAAAGGTCGCCTTGAGGTTGGTGTCGAGCACGGCATCCCACTCTTCGTCCTTCATCCGCAAGGCGAGGTTGTCGCGGGTGATGCCGGCATTGTTCACCAATACGGCGATGGGACCGTGATCCCGTTCGACAGCGCCGATGAAGGCGGCGGCCGCAGCGGCGTCGGTGACGTCGAGCCGCATTCCTTCGCCGGCGATACCCTCGGCGCGCAGCGCCTCCGAGATGGCGGCGGCGCCCTCATCGGTGGTCGCCGTGCCGATCACCTTGGCCCCCGCCTGTCCCAGGGCGAGCGCGACGGCGCGTCCGATGCCGCGGGAGGCGCCGGTGACGACGGCCGTCTGGCCGTCGAGGCGAAACTGGATCATGTCTTCCCCTTGTCCTCGTTAGCTCTGGGCAGCAAGCGCCTCGAGCGCCGCACGCAGGCTCGCCGCGTCGGCGAGCGCCCCACCGTCGAGATCCTTGACGATGCGCTTGGTGAGCGCGGCGAGTACCTTGCCGGGCCCGCATTCATAGACGTGCGTGATGCCGCGGCGCGCCGCCTCTTCGATCGTCTCGATCCAGCGCACGGGGCGCCAGGCCTGCTCGACGAGCGCCCGGCGGATCTCTTCGGGGTCACGGTGTTCGGCGACATCGACGTTGTGCAGCACGGGAATGCGCGGCGGGCGCAGCGCGATGCCCGCGAGGCGCTCGGCCAGACGCTCGGCGGCCGGCTTCATCAGTTCGCAGTGAAAAGGAGCGCTCACGGGTAGCGGCACGGCGCGCTTGGCCCCGGCCTCTTTGGCGAGTACCGCGGCGCGCTCGACGGCCCCCTTGTGCCCGGCGATGACGATCTGCCCCGGGGCATTGAGATTGGCCGGGGCGACGGTCTCGCCGGTCTCGGCAGCGGCCTGGCGACAGACGGTTTCCACGGCCGCGGCATCCAACCCCATCACCGCGGCCATGGCACCGACCCCGGCCGGAACCGCCTCCTGCATCGCTTGGGCGCGCAACCGCACGAGAGGCAACGCATCGGCGAACGACAGGCTTTCGGCAGCCACCAGCGCCGTATATTCCCCCAGGCTGTGTCCGGCAAGGAGCGCCGGCTCGGGGCCACCCAGAGCGCGCCAGGCACGCCACACGGCCACGCCGGCCGTGAGCATGAGGGGTTGGGTGTTGACCGTGAGCGAGAGCCGCTCGGCCGGGCCGGACTGGGCCATCTCCCACAGATCCTCGCCGAGCACGTCGCTCGCCTCGGCAAAGGTCTCACGGATGGCTGGCAGCCCCTCATAAGAAGACATCATACCGACGGACTGCGAGCCTTGGCCGGGGAACACAAACATGAAGCGCATGATTCTCCGTCTCCTCAATAGCGCAGCAGCGCCGCGCCCCAGGTAAACCCGCCGCCGATCCCTTCGAGCAACAGCGTCTGGCCGGGACGGATCTTGCCCTCGGCGATGCCGGTATCGAGCGCCAGCGGAATGGAAGCCGCCGAAGTGTTGCCGTGCCGATCCACGGTGCTGATGACCCGCTCGGGCGGCAAGCCCAGGCGCTTGGCCGTAGCCTGCAGGATGCGGACGTTGGCCTGATGCGGAATCAGCCAGTCGAGCGCCTCCACCGGAAGCTTGGCCAGATCGAGCACCTCGTGCGCCACCTCGGCGAGCACCTGGACCGCGAACTTGAATACCGCCTGCCCCTCCATGCGCACGAAGGGGTCGCCCTGTACCTTGCCCGCGCCCACCTGACCCGGCACCCATAGCTCGGCATGGTGCCGCCCGTCGGCGTGCAGGCGCGTGGCGAGGATGCCGGGCAGTTCGTCGGCTTCGAGTACGATGGCACCGGCCCCGTCGCCGAAGAGCACGCAGGTGGAGCGGTCGTTCCAATCCAGAATGCGGGAGAAGACCTCCGCCCCGACCACCAGGGCCCGGTGCGCCTCCCCCAGGCGCAGGAATTTGTCGGCGAGCGCCAGCGCATAGATGAAGCCGCTGCACACCGCCTGCACGTCGAAGGCGGGCGCCCGGTTGGTCATGCCGAGCTTGGCCTGCAGAAGCGTAGCGGTACTCGGAAAGACGTAATCGGGCGTGGAGGTGGCAAGCACGATGAGGTCGATGTCGTCGGGGCGGCAGTCTGCCTGCTCCAAGGCGCGACGTGCGGCCACGAGCGCCAGGTCGCTCGCCATCTCCCCCTCGGCAGCGAAGTGCCGCGCGGCGATGCCGGTGCGCGTGCGGATCCATTCATCCGAAGTTTCGATGCCACGCGCGACCAGATCGTCGTTGGTGATGGGCACACCGGGCAGATGGCTGCCGGTGCCGATGATGCGGGAAAATCTCATGACGATGACACCTCGGTGACGGGCGAAGCGGCCCGCGGCCACGCCCCGGCCATTTTTTGTTCGATGCGCTCGACCAGGCGATGCGCTGCCGCCTCGGCCGCCCGATCCAGCGCCTGGCCGAAGGCATAGGCATCGGCCCCGCCGTGGCTCTTCACCACGACGCCGCGCAGCCCCACCAGCACCGCTCCATTGTAGCGGCGCGGATCGACGCGGGCCTTGAAGTGCTTGAGCACCGGATAGGCCGCCAGCCCCATGAGGCGGGTGAGCAGATTGCGGTTGAATTCCTCGCGCAGGATGAGCGCGAGCATCTGCGCCAGGCCCTCGGTGGTCTTGAGGGCGACGTTGCCGACGAAGCCGTCGCACACCACCACATCCGCCTGACCGGAATAGATGTCCTCGACGTTGCCGACGAAATTGAGATCGGTGGTACGCAAGAGCGCCGCGGCCTCGCGCACCACCTGATTGCCTTTGATGTCCTCGGTGCCGATGTTGAGCAGCCCCACCCGCGGGCGCTCCACCTGTTCGACCGCGGATACGAGCAGCGACCCCATGATGCCGAATTGGCGCAGGTGCTCGGCGGTGCAATCGACGTTGGCCCCCAGGTCGAGCACCCAGACGCGGCTGCCGCGCGCCGGCAGCACCGTGGCGATCGCCGGGCGATCGATGCCGGGCAGCGTCTTCAGCACGAAGCGCGCGATCGACATCAGCGCCCCCGTATTGCCCGCCGAGACCGCCGCCTGCGCCCGGCCGGCCTTGATCTGCTCGATGGCCACGCGCAGGGAGGAATCCTTCTTGTTGCGCATGGCGGAAGTGGGCGCCTCGTCCATCCCGACGACCTGGGAAGCCGGCGCGAGCTCGATGCGCCCGCCAAAGCGACGCCGCAGACGCGCGACTTCCGCTTCGAGCGCCTCTGGCTGCCCCACCGCCAGCACCGACACGCCGGAGCGCCGGCGCAAGAACGCCTCGATCGCCGGCAGCGTGACCTGAGGGCCATGATCGCCGCCCATGCAATCGACGGCGAGCACGAGCGAGCCTTCGCTCTCGGAATCCGTCATGATCGGTCACAAAAAACGTGCAACCGCGGCACCAGGCAGCGCGAACGATTGCACGAGATCATCGGGCGCAGAAACGCAGGGATCACTCGCCGCTGACGTCGATCACCTTGCGGCCACGGTAAAAGCCGCTCGGCGTGACGTGATGGCGCAGATGCACTTCACCCGTGGTCGGATCGACGGCGATCGGCGGATTCTTCAGCGCCTGGTGCGCACGGTGCATCCCACGCTTGGAAGGGGACTTCTTGTTCTGCTGAACGGCCATGACCGGATACTCCTCTCGTTCGAACCGGCCGGACGATGCCGGCCAAAAAGCTGGGTATTATCTCACGAACGCTTCAACTGCGCCAAGACTGCAAAAGGCGACGGCTTCTCGCCTGCCTCCCACGGCCCCGGTGGCTCGCAGACTTCGTGCCGCGCAAAAACGGGCAACTCGAGCAGGATCTCGTCCTCGACGAGGCTCGCCACGTCAATCGTGCCGGCAAAGTGGATCGCGTCGCAGGATTCGTCCTCGAGCTCCTCGTCGGGAATGAGCTCGTCGGCGCGATACAGCGACAGGCGCCGCGCCACGGCGAAGACCCAGTCCATCGGCTCCAGACAACGCTCGCAGCGCAGCACTGCCACACCCTGCGCGCTCACCTCGAGCGCGGCACGGCCATCCTCGAGGCGCAGCCCCGAGACATGCCAGCGCACCGCCCCCAGCTCGAGCGAGGAAGCGGCCAGACGCGGCAGCTCGGCCGAGCCGAACTCGCCGGAGAGCGAAGCGGCATCCCGGGCGAACGCCAGCGGATCGGACACAATCACGTTTTGCGACATAAGTCGATAATGATAAGATTTCCCGACGTTTTTGTCAAAAAATACTACCATGCCCCGCCTGATCCTCGCCTCGACCTCCTCCTACCGCCGCCAGCTCCTCGAACGATTCGGCGTACCATTCGTCGCCATCGCTCCGCAGGTAGACGAGACGCCGCTGCCCGAAGAGCCGCCGGAACAGACGGCACGGCGACTGGCCGAAGCCAAGGCCCGCGCGGTCGCGGCAACGCTCGGCGAAGCTTGCCACGTCATCGGCAGCGACCAGGTCGCCCACCTCGGCGATGAGCGCTTCGGCAAGCCCGGCAGCGCGCAGCGCGCCATCGAGCAGTTGCGGCGCATGCGCGGACAGACGGTGGAATTCTCCACCGCCGTGTGCGTGCTCGACGAAGAGGGCCACGTCCAGACCGAACTCGTGCCCACCCGGGTGCGCTTTCGCGCCGATCTCACCGACGAGGAGATCGTGCGCTACGTCGAGCGCGAACGGCCGCTCGACTGCGCTGGCAGCGCCAAGGCCGAGGGGCTCGGCATCGCGTTGCTCGAGGCGGTCGAATCGAGCGATCCCACCGCCCTCATCGGCCTGCCGCTCATCGCTACGGCGCGGATGCTGCGCCGCCTCGGCTGGGCGCTGCCGTGACCCCGGGGCGCCTGCTGCTCATCCCCACGCCGCTCGGCGACGGAGGTCCGCCGCTGCTGCCCCCCGAGCACCTGCGCGAAATACAGCGCCTGCGCCGTTTCGTCGTCGAAAACGAAAAACCGGCCCGCGCTGCCCTCAAGCGCCTGGGACACCCGGGGCCGATCGCCGCACTCTTGCTACAGCGCCTCCCCGAATCTCCTGCCCCAGCCGCCCTGGACGTGCTGCTCGCCCCTTGCCTGGAAGGCGAGGACCTCGGTCTGATGTCGGATGCCGGCTGTCCCGGCGTGGCCGACCCGGGAGCAGCGCTGGTCGCCCGGGCGCATCGACGCGGCATCGCCGTAGTCCCCCTCGTCGGCCCCTCGGCCATCCTGCTCGCGCTCATGGGCAGCGGCCTCGACGGCCAGCGTTTCGCCTTCCACGGCTACCTGCCGATCCCGCCGTCAGAGCGCGCCGCTGCCATCGCCGCGCTGGAAGCAGAATCCCGCGCCCGGAGGCAGAGCCAGTTCTTCATCGAAACGCCGTATCGCAACGAGCGCATGCTCGAAACCCTGGCGCAGGTGCTGGTGCCGACGACGCTGCTGTGCGTGGCCTGCCACCTCACCCAGCCGGATCAGTGGATCCGCACCGCCCCCGTCGCGCGCTGGCGCGCCGAGCCTTTACCGACGCTGGGCAAGCGCCCGACCGTCTTCGGCTTCCTCGCCCAGCAATAGCGGCGCGAGCGCACGCGGCGCATCCACCACCGACAACGGCCGCAGCGCCGCGAGCGCCTCGCGCGGATGCGCTCCGTAGGCCACGCCGATGCCGGCCGTCCCCGCCGCCTGGGCCATGAGCAGGTCGTGCGTCGTATCGCCGATCATCACCGCCCGCTCGGGCGGCACGGCGAATTCCTCCAGCAGCTCCTGCAGCATCTGCGGATGCGGCTTGGAATGGCACTCATCGGCCGTGCGCGAGGCCATCACGTAGCGGCGCAGGCCCGAATGATCGAGCGCCCGCTCCAGCCCCAGCCGGCTCTTGCCGGTGGCCACCGCCACGTAGCGCCCGGCGGCCACGAGTCGCGCAAGGAGCTCCTCGACGCCGGGAAAGAGGGCGAGCTCGCCGTCATGCGATAAGTAATGGTGGCGGTAGCGCGCCGCCATCTCCGGATAGCGCTGCGGCGGCAGCTCCGGCAGCGCCTGGCGCAAAGCATCGGCCAGCCCCAGGCCGATCACGTGGCGCGCCCGCTCGGCCGGTGGCGGCGCAATCCCCAGCTCCTCGGCGGCGCGCTGCATCGCCCGGACGATGGCCGCCGTCGAATCCATCAGCGTGCCGTCCCAATCGAACACCACCAGCTCGAATGCGCTCACCCTTCCTCCCCCGGCCCCAGACCGGCCAAGAATTCCCCCAACTCCGGTGGCAGCGGCGCCTCCAGTTCGAGACGCAGCCCCGAGCGCGGATGCACGAAAGAAAGAAATGCCGCGTGCAGGAACATGCGATCGAATCCCGCTCGCGCCAACGCCTTGTTGGCGGCGAAACGGCCGTACTTCTCGTCGCCCACCAGCGGATGCCCCAGATGCGCCATATGCACGCGAATCTGATGCGTGCGCCCCGTCTTCAGTTCCACTTCGACCAGGGTATAACCCGCCTGCGGCCAGCGCCGCAGCCGCCGCACGATGCTGTGCGCGACCTTCCCCTCGGGGCTGACGCGCACGCGCCGCTCTCCTTCCGGCGTAAGGTACTTGAAGAGCGGCGCGCGTACGTGCTGCACGGGGTGCTCGACGAGGCCGTGGACCAAGGCGAGATAGCGCTTGCGCACTTGCCCGGCGCGCAAGGCATCCTGCAGCGCCTTCAGGGTCGAGCGGCGCTTGGCCACCATCAGCAGGCCGGAAGTCTCGCGATCGAGCCGATGTACCAGCTCGAGCAGCGACGCCCCGGGTCGCTCGGCGCGCAAGCGTTCGATCACCCCGAACGCGACGCCGGAGCCGCCATGCACCGCCAGCCCCGCCGGTTTGTCGAGCACGATCAGGTCTTCGTCTTCATAGACCACCGGCAGCGGCGGCCCGGCGGGAATCGCCGGACGCACGGGCGCCTCGGCCACGCGCACTGGCGGCACCCGCACCCGCTGCCCTTGCGCCAGGCGCGTCTGCGCCTGTGCCCGACGCCCGTCGACGCGCACCTCGCCGCTGCGGATGATGCGATAGACATGGCTCTTCGGCACCCCCTTGAGGTGGCGCAAGAGGTAGTTGTCCAGGCGCTGTCCTGCGCCCGCCTCGTCGACGCACCACTCCTGCGCCGCGGGAGAAATTTTGCGTTCCATCATCTTCCCGAATATACTATCGCTTCGATTCACGGTCGAGTCGTCGTGCAACGTCCACCCGGAGTGGACCGACTTCGAGCGGTCGAGCCCGTCGAGAAGACGCCGTGCTCCCGCCCGACCGGAATCGAACAACCCCTCCGACCCGGCGCCCGTCTTTTCGGCGCCGCGTTGGATGAACCGGCGGAACACCAGGCTCGCCCGGCCTTATCGACTTTTTTCTCAACTTGAACGGCTCGGGCGGACACGAACAGGAATGCAGTCCGCCGCACCCCGAACGGTGCGGCAGAACCGAAGAGATGATCGACGACATGGTGCCACCGAATCCAGGCCCCACGCCTCCCGCACTGCACGGCGCAGTCCCTTGCCCCGTGCGGCCTCAACGGCCGCCGCGGAACGGCGCCTCCGCGCGCTGACGTCGACCCTCACCGGGCCGCTGCCCGTTCGCGTCCGCCCGCAGCGCGGGAGTGACGACACGATGAAACGCATGCTCTTCAACGCGACGCAGCCAGAGGAACTGCGCGTCGCCATCGTCGACGGCCAGAAGCTGATCGATTTCGACATCGAAGGATCCGGCCGCGAACAGCGCAAAGGCAACATCTACAAGGCAGTGATCACCCGCATCGAGCCCAGCCTCGAGGCGGTGTTCGTCGATTACGGCGAGGATCGCCACGGCTTTCTTCCCTTCAAGGAAGTCGCCCGCACCTACTGGAAGAGCACCGAGGCCAACGGCCGCACCCGGGTGCAGGACGCGCTCTCGGTCGGGCAAGAGCTCATCGTCCAGGTGGAAAAAGACGAGCGTGGCAACAAGGGGGCGGCGCTCACCACCTACATCTCGCTCGCCGGCCGCTACCTCGTACTCATGCCCAACAACCCGCGCGGCGGGGGCGTGTCGCGGCGCATCGACGGCGAGGAGCGCGCCGAGCTCAAAGCCCTGCTCGAGGAGCTCGACGTCCCCGAAGGCATGAGCCTGATCGCCCGCACTGCCGCCATCGGCCGCACGCGCGAAGAACTGCAGTGGGACCTCAACTACCTCCTCAAGCTGTGGCGTGCGATCGAAGACGCCGCCGCCTCCCAATCCGGCCCCTTCCTCATCTACCAGGAAAGCGCCCTGGTGATTCGGGCGATCCGCGACTACTTCCAGCCCGACATCGGCGAGATCCTCTGCGACACCGACGACATCTACGAGCAGGCGCGCCAATTCATGGCCCACGTCATGCCCGACTGCGTGCCGCGCGTCAAACGCTACCAGGACGACGTCCCCCTCTTCTCCCGCTTCCAGATCGAGCACCAGATCGAGACGGCCTATTCGCGCCAGGTGAATCTGCCGAGCGGCGGGGCCATCGTCATCGACCACACCGAAGCGCTGGTCGCCATCGACGTCAACTCCGGTCGCGCCACGAAAGGAGCCGACATCGAAGAGACGGCCTTCAAGACCAACCTGGAGGCAGCCGACGAAATCGCGCGGCAACTGCGCCTGCGCGACCTCGGCGGGCTCATCGTCATCGACTTCATCGACATGGAGTCGGCCAAGAACCAGCGCGAGGTCGAGAACCGCCTCAAGGATTCCATCAAGCACGACCGCGCCCGCGTACAGCTGGGCAAGATCAGCAAGTTCGGTCTGCTGGAACTCTCGCGCCAGCGGCTGCGTCCGGCGCTCGCCGAAACGAGCTACATCACCTGCCCGCGCTGCACCGGCACCGGCCACATCCGCAGCACCGAATCGGCCGCGCTGCACATCCTGCGGCTGATCGAGGAAGAGGCGATCAAGGAGAACACCGCTGCCGTCTACACCCAGGTTCCGGTCGACGTCGCCACCTATCTCCTCAACGAGAAGCGCGTCGACGTCGCCCGCATCGAAGCGCGGCACAAGGTGCGTATCGTCGTCATCCCCAACCGCCACCTGGAAACTCCGGCCTACGAGGTGGTGCGCCTGCGCCACGACCAGCTCGACACGCACGACGTCACCCTGGTGAGCTACGAGCTGGCCACCCCGCCCGCCCCCGAATCCAGCCGTGTCACCGAGCTCACCGAGAAACCCGCCCGACGCCAGGAAGCGGCCGTCAAGGGCATCACCCCCGAAACGCCGCCCCCTTCGCCGAGCGCACCGGCCCCCACGCCGACCCCCGCGCCTGCCGCCGAAGCCGCTGCGGCCAAACCGGCAGCCCCGGCTCCCTTGGTGCAGCGCCTCAAGTCCTGGCTGCGCAGCCTCATGGGCCCAGGCGAGGGCGAAGCAGCCAAGGCCGAAGCGCCCATCCCAGCCCCCGCGGCAGCCGAATCCGCCGCCGAAGCGCCCCGACGCCCTGAAAGCCGGCGTCAACCGCGCCCGCCCCGTAGCGCCGAAGGATCCCGCCGCAGCGAGCGGCCGCCGCGCGAACCGGGCCGGCGCCGTGAAGAAGCGACGGAACGCCGCAGCGAGCGTACGCCCGTCGAAGCGCCTCTTCCGAGCCCCGTTCCCGAAGCCCTGCCCGGCGCACCGCAAGCGCCCCGGACGCCCGTCTCCGCCCCTAGCGCCGAGCCCACGCCGTCGCCTGCCGTGGAGGAAACCGGAGAAACGCTGGAACTGGTCTTGCCAGCGGCCGGCGAGGACACCACGTCCGAGACCGTTGCCAAACGCCGCCGCCGCTCGCGCTCACGCCGCAAGGCCGTGGGTGAATCGGCAGAGGTGATCGAATCCGCCGAAACCGAAGAAACGGCGCAGGCCGAGGCCGAACCCGCTGCGAGCGATGAGGACGCCCAGGCCGTCGAGGCCCAGCCGCCGCGCAGGTCCGCGAAAAAGCGCGATGACGCCGCCGCGCCTCTGCCCGAAGCGTCATCCGCCGCCCCCGCGCCGGAAAACCTGCCCACCCTCGTGCCACCGCAACTCCCCGCGCCGACGGTCGGGCGGGACGGCGCAGGCGCGGCCTCCGAGCCCGAAGCCCTTCCCACCACGGCCACGGCCGCTCCCGCCAGCCAGACCGAGATCGCCACGCCGCAGGGCGAACCCGAGGCCCCCTCACGGAGTGCCCCGTTCGACGGGACGGCGACTGAAATCACCGAACCGCTCAGCGCTCTGACCCCCGCGCCGATGCCGTCCCCAAGCGCTCCGGCCACCGAGGCGGCGCCCGTCGAGCAGACGCCACCCAGCCGCACGGTCGCCGCCCAAGAGTCGCCGGCGGTTCCAGCGGGCGAGGAAACGGCCGTCTCCGTGCCGGCAAGCGAACTCCGGCCAGAGGAGACCCCCTCCACGCCGTCCGGATCCGCCACGCCGAAGGCGGAGGTCGTGGCCCCCCCGCCGCCACCGGAGATGACGCCGCAAGCCCTGCGCGAGATCCTCGCCGCCGCCGGCCTGCAGTGGGTGGAAACCGATCCGGCCAAGCTCGCCGGGCTCAAGCCCACCGAAGTGATCGTGCAGCTCGGTCGCCCCGTGGTGCGCCCGCCCAAGGTCGAGGAAGGCCCGTTGGTGCAGGTCGAGACCAAGCAAACCGCTGCCGCATCGACGCCGGAGCTCACCGGCGAGCAGCCTCCCGCCGCCTGAAAAAGGGCGCGGCAAACGCCGCGCCCCTCACCTTGGGGCAGCTCGAAGAACCGTCGCGCAGTAGGTCATTCGAGGAGTCCCTTTCTTCGCCTGCGTTACTCCTCGAGCGATGCGTGGGGATCGGCACCGAAGACACGTTCGCGCAGGCGAAAGAGCCGGTCGCGCACCTGCGCCGCCGCCTCGAACTCCAGATTGCGCGCGTGCTCCAGCATCTCCTTCTCCAGACGGGCGATCGCCCTGGCCACCGCTTTCTCGTCGGCCGGGTCGACCGCCTCCTCCCAATGCGCCTCACCCGAAGCGGGCGCGCGGCGCACCGCGTGACGCCCCTCGCCCTCTTCGTCATAGACCCCGTCGATGATGTCCTTGATGCGCTTGGTCACGCCGCGCGGGGTGATGCCGTGCTCGGCGTTGTAGGCGAGCTGCTTGGCGCGGCGCCGTTCGGTCTCGTCGATGGCGCGGCGCATCGACTCGGTGATTCTGTCCGCATAGAGGATGGCCGTGCCGTGGAGGTTGCGCGCCGCCCGGCCGATCGTCTGGATGAGAGAGCGCTCCGAGCGCAGGAACCCCTCCTTGTCCGCGTCCAGGATCGCCACCAGCGACACCTCGGGGATGTCCAGCCCCTCGCGCAGCAGGTTGATCCCCACCAGCACGTCGAATTCGCCCAGACGCAGGTCGCGGATGATCTCCACCCGCTCGACCGTGTCGATGTCCGAATGCAGGTAGCGCGCCCGCACGCCGTTCTCGTTGAGATACTCCGTCAAATCTTCGGCCATGCGCTTGGTGAGGGTGGTCACCAGCACCCTCTCACCGGCGGCCACGCGGCGCTTGGCCTCGGCGAGCAGGTCATCGACCTGGGTCGAAGCCGGCCGCACGATCACCTCCGGGTCCACCAGACCCGTGGGGCGCACCACCTGCTCCACGAGCTGCTGCTGGTGCGTCGCCTCGTACTCGCCGGGCGTAGCCGAGACGAAGATCGTCTGCGGCATCAAACGCTCAAACTCCTCCCACGTGAGCGGCCGGTTGTCGAGCGCCGAGGGCAGGCGAAACCCGTATTCGACGAGATTCTCCTTGCGCGAACGGTCGCCGCGGAACATTCCCCCGATCTGCCCCACCGTCACGTGCGACTCGTCGATGAAGAGCAGCGCATCGGCCGGCAGGTAGTCCATGAGGGTGGGCGGAGGCTCGCCCGGACGGCGTCCCGAAAGATGCCGGGAATAGTTTTCGATCCCCTTGCAAAACCCCATCTCCGAGAGCATCTCCAGGTCGAAGAGCGTGCGCTGCTCCAGACGCTGCGCCTCCACCAGCTTGCCGCACTCCAATAGCCACGCCTTGCGCTCGCGCAGCTCCTCCTTGATCGAATCGATCGCGCGCAGGACGGTGGCGCGCGGCGTCACGTAGTGGCTCGAAGGATAGACGGTGAAGCGCACGAGCTTATGCACCAGATGCCCGGTGAGCGGATCGAAGAGCGTGAGGTGCTCGATCTCGTCGTCGAAGAGCTCGATGCGCAGCGCGTACTCCGCGCTCTCGGCCGGGAAGACGTCGATCACCTCGCCGCGCACGCGGAAGGTTCCGCGGCGAAAATCCGCGTCGGCGCGTTCGTACTGCATCTGCACCAGACGCTCGATGAGGGCGCGCTGCCCCATGTGCTCGCCCTCGCGCAGGTGCAAGACCATCGAGTGGTAATCGACCGGATCGCCGATGCCGTAGATGCACGAAACGGTGGCCACGATCACCACGTCGCGCCGCTCCATCAGGCTCTTGGTGGCCGACAGGCGCATCTGCTCGATGTGCGCATTGACGCTCGAATCCTTCTCGATGTAGAGATCGCGGCTCGGCACGTAGGCTTCGGGCTGGTAATAGTCGTAATACGAGACAAAGTACTCGACGGCGTTCTTGGGGAAGAACTCGCGGAACTCGGCGTAGAGCTGCGCGGCGAGCGTCTTGTTCGGCGCCATCACCAGGGCCGGGCGCCCGCAGCGGGCGATGACATTGGCCATGGTGTAGGTCTTGCCCGAACCGGTCACCCCCAGCAGCGTCTGGTACATCAGCCCGTCGCGGATGCCCGCGACCAGCGCCTCGATCGCCTGCGGCTGGTCCCCGGCCGGCGGATAAGGCTGGAAAAGCTCGAACGGACTGCCGGGAAAACGCACGAAGCGCCCGCTGGAGGAAGGAAGTTCGGCCATGCTACAATTCCATTTTTCTGCGGTAGCCTTGCGACATCTTACCCCGAAGCGGGTTCCCGCAAGGCACAGCCCGATGGTCCAGCCTCAGGAGCCCCGATCCATGTCTCGCAGCCTCTTCGCCGCGGTCGAACTCGCGCCGCGCGACCCCATCCTCGGACTCAACGAAGCCTTCGCCGCCGACCCACGCCCGCAGAAAGTGAACCTCGGCGTGGGCGTGTATTACGACGAAGAAGGGCGCATCCCGCTGCTCGCCTCGGTGAAGACCGCCGAGGAAGCACGCGTGCGTCAGGCCAAGCCGCGCGGCTACCAGCCCATCGAAGGCCCGGCTGCCTACACCGGCGCCGTCCAGCGCCTGATCTTCGGTGCCGATTCCCCGCTGCTCGCCGAAGGGCGCATCGTCACCGCCCAAGGGCTGGGCGGCACCGGAGCGCTGCGCATCGGCGGCGATCTGCTGCGGCGCATCGTGCCCGAAACCACCGTCTACATCTCCGACCCCAGCTGGGAAAACCACCGCGGCATCTTCGAGGCGGCGGGCTTTCCCGTGCGCACCTACCGCTACTACGACCCCGCCACCGGCGGCGTCGATTTCGCCGGCATGAAGGCGGCGCTCGCGGCCATGGCCCCGCGCAGCATCGTCGTGCTGCACGCCTGCTGCCACAACCCCACCGGGGCCGACCTCACCGAAGCGCAGTGGCAGGAAGTCGCCCAGACCTGCGTGGCGGGCGAACTCGTCCCCTTCCTCGACATGGCCTACCAGGGGTTCGCCGAAGGGATCGACGCCGACGCCACCGCGGTGCGCCATTTCCTCGCAGCCGGTATCCCCTTCTTCGTCTCCAGCTCGTTTTCGAAGAATTTCTCTCTCTACGGGGAGCGCGTCGGAGCGCTGTCCCTCGTCACCGGCTCGCGCGACGAGGCCGAGCGGGTGCTGTCGCAGCTCAAGCGCGTCATCCGCACCAACTACTCCAACCCCCCCACGCACGGCGCGGCGCTCGTGGCCGACGTGCTCGCCTCCGGCGAGCTGCGCGCGCAATGGGAAGAAGAGCTCGGCGGCATGCGCCGGCGCATCCGCGCCATGCGCGAGGGGCTGCGCCAGCGGCTGGAAGCCGCCGTGCCGGGCAAGGACTTCTCCTTCGTCACCGGACAGCGCGGCATGTTCTCCTACACCGGGCTCACCCCCGAGCAGGTCGAACGGCTCAAGAGCGAGTATGGCATCTACGCCGTGCGCTCCGGCCGCATCTGCATCGCCGCGCTCAATGCGCGCAACCTCGACTACGTCGCCGAAGCGATCGCCGCCGTCCTGCGCGGCTGAGCCCCTTTCCGCCGCCCCGCTCGGGGCGGCACCCCTCCCCCATGAACGAACTCGACGCCTTCCTCGAACACCTCGTCTGGCGCACTCCCTCGGGTGAGACGATCGGCTGCACGGAAAAGCGCAAAGTCCTGCGCGAGAATCTCGAAGAACTCGCCCAGATGCTCAAGGACGCCCTCGACGACGCGCTCCTCATGGGCGTGAGCGAACGCCAGGTCCGAGAGGTCTTCCACGCCCTGATCGACCGGATCGAGAGCGACTTCCACGAACGCGACGATTGAGCGCGACGAATCGATCCCATCGTCCGCGCCGGGGTTGCGTTTGGGCGCGGACGCATTAGAATGAAACCATGACGACTCGGCATACCACCACCCCGATCCTCGAGGAGGAAGAGGCGCGGGTTTCCCCCCCGCCGTTCTATAAGGTGCTGTTGCTCAACGACGACTACACCCCCATGGACTTCGTCGTGATCGTGCTGGAGCGTTTTTTTCACATGGGCCGCGAACGCGCGACGCAAATCATGCTCAAAGTCCATCATGAGGGGATGGCAGTGTGCGGCGTCTATCCGAAAGACATCGCCGCCACCAAGGTCGAGCAAGTCACGGCCTTTGCCCGGCAACACGGACACCCCCTCGCCTGCGTCATGGAGGAAGTTTGAAAATGATCGCCCAAGAGCTGGAAGTCACATTACATATGGCGTTCGTCGACGCGCGGCAGAAGCGGCACGAGTACGTCACCGTCGAACACCTGCTGCTCGCGCTGCTCGACAACCCGTCGGCGGCCGATGCGCTGCGCGCCGTGGGGGCCAATTTCGACGAACTGCGCCGCGAACTGTCGCAGTTCATCGACACGCACGTACCGCGGGTGCCGGGCAACGGCGACGTCGACACCCAGCCCACGCTGGGTTTCCAGCGCGTCATCCAGCGCGCCATCCTGCACGTGCAATCCTCGGGCAAATCCGAAGTGGTCGGCGCCAACGTGCTGGTGGCGATTTTCGGCGAGAAGGATTCGCACGCGCTCTATCTGCTGCAGCGGCAGAAGATCACCCGGCTCGACCTCGTCAATTACCTCTCGCACGGCATCGTCAAGTCGCGCAACGCCGCGCAAGGCGAAGCCGCGGCGAGCAAAGCCAAGCACGAGGCAAACGACGAGGAAGAAACGCCGCAGGGCAACGGCGGTGCGCTGGAGAATTTCACCGTCAATCTCAACCAGCTCGCCCGCGAAGGCAAGATCGACCCGCTCATCGGCCGCGAGACCGAGCTCGAGCGCGTCATCCAAACGCTCTGCCGCCGGCGCAAGAACAATCCGCTGCTGGTGGGCGAGGCCGGCGTGGGCAAGACGGCCATCGCCGAAGGGCTCGCGCGCATGATCGTCGAAGGCAAGGTACCCGAGATCCTCGCCAACGCCCAGGTCTACGCGCTCGACATGGGGGCGTTGCTTGCCGGCACGAAATACCGCGGCGACTTCGAACAGCGCCTCAAGGCCGTGCTCAAGCAGCTCAAGGAGCGGCCCAACGCCATCCTCTTCATCGACGAGATCCACACCCTCATCGGTGCGGGGGCGGCCTCGGGCGGCACGCTGGATGCCTCCAACCTGCTCAAGCCGGCGCTCTCCAGCGGCCAGCTCAAGTGCATCGGCGCCACCACCTACGCCGAATACCGCCAGATCTTCGAGAAGGATCACGCCCTGTCGCGGCGCTTCCAGAAGATCGACGTGCCCGAGCCGAGCGTGGAAGACACCATCGCCATCCTCAAGGGGCTGCGCAGCCGCTTCGAAGCGCACCACAACGTGAAATACTCGACCGCGGCGCTGCACGCCGCCGCCGAGCTCGCGGCGCGTTTCATCACCGACCGTCAGCTGCCGGACAAGGCGATCGACGTCATCGACGAAGCCGGCGCGGCGCAAAAGATCCTGCCCAAGAACAAGCAGAAGAAAGTGATCGGCAAAGGCGAGATCGAGGCGATCGTCGCCAAGATCGCCCGCATCCCGCCGCGCACCATCGCCGCCGACGACCGCGAGAAACTCGCCAGCCTCGAGCGCGACCTGAAGAGCGTCGTCTTCGGACAGGACGCGGCGATCGAAGCGCTCGCGCGCGCCATCAAGATGTCGCGCTCGGGCCTGGGCAATCCGCAAAAACCCATCGGTGCCTTCCTCTTCTCCGGTCCCACCGGCGTGGGCAAGACCGAGGTCGCGCGCCAGCTCGCCTACACGCTGGGGATCGACCTCATCCGCTTCGACATGTCGGAGTACATGGAGCGGCATACCGTCAGCCGCCTGATCGGCGCACCCCCCGGTTACGTCGGTTTCGAACAGGGTGGGCTGCTCACCGAAGCGGTGATGAAGAAACCGCACTGCGTGCTGCTGCTCGACGAGATCGAGAAAGCGCACCCGGACGTGTTCAACATCCTGCTGCAGGTGATGGACCACGGCACGCTCACCGACGCCAACGGCCGCTCGACCGACTTCCGCAACGTCATCATCATCATGACGACGAACGCCGGTGCCGAGACGATGCAAAAGAGCACCATCGGCTTCGCCTCCAAGCGTGAGGCCGGCGATGAGATGGGCGAGCTCAAGCGGATCTTCTCGCCGGAGTTCCGCAACCGGCTCGACGCGATCATCTCCTTCAAGCCGCTCGACAACGAAATCATCCAGCGCGTGGTCGAGAAGTTCCTCATGCAGCTCGAAGCCCAGCTGCACGAGCGCAAGGTCGAGGTGCACTTCACCGACGAGCTCAAGGCCTGGCTCGCCGCCAAGGGGTTCGACCCGCTCATGGGCGCGCGTCCCATGGCCCGGCTCATCCAGGACACGATCCGCGCCGCGCTCGCCGACGAGCTCCTCTTCGGGCGGCTGGTCAACGGCGGGCACGTGACCATCGACGTCGATGCCGAAGGCAAGGTGAAACTCCTCTTCGACGAAGAGGCCGTGCTCGAATCCTGAACCCGGGCGGACGCCATCCCGCGTCCGAGCTGCTGCTAGAATCTCCGGTCGTCTTCCACCGACCGGAGATTTTTTATGGACTTCCATACCGCCGACCTGTGCGACGCGCACGAAGACCGCGTGCGCGTGCTCGCCCCCATGCTGCGCTCCTATGGCGGCGCCCGCGCCGCGGGCGGGCCCGTGCGCACCCTGAAGATTTTCGAAGACAACGCGCTGGTGCGCGAGATGCTCGCCGAACCCGGCCAGGGCGCGATGCTGGTGATCGACGGCGGAGGGTCGCTGCGCCGGGCGCTCCTGGGCGACAACCTCGCCGAACTCGCGGTGAAGAACGGCTGGGCCGGAGTCGTCGTCTATGGCTGCATCCGCGATTCGGCCGCCATCGGCCGGCTTCCGCTGGGTGTCTGGGCGCTTGCCACCCATCCCATGAAAACCGTCAAGCGCGGCGAAGGGCAACGCGACGTGCCGGTGAGTTTCGGCGGCGTCACGTTCGCGCCAGGGATGTTCGCCTACGCCGACGAAGACGGCGTGATCGTGTCCGACGCGCCCCTCGTATGAACCATAAAGGCGGCGTGATGCCGCGGCACGCTTGCCTTATCTTATGTCTTATATAAGACTGTTGACGTCGCGCTCGAGCTGACGTACCATGCAGCCCATGAGCTTTGCTCATGGGCTTTTTCCCCTCTCTCATGGAAGGAACCGTCATGGATCGTCAACAGCAGATCGCCGCTCTGAAAAAAGACTGGGCCGAGAACCCCCGTTGGAAAGGCATCACGCGCCCCTACACCGCCGAAGACGTGGTGCGGCTGCGCGGCTCGGTCACCCCTGAATACACCCTCGCCCGCCGCGGCGCCGAGAAACTGTGGAAGCTGCTGCACGAAGAGCCCTACATCAACTGCCTCGGCGCGCTCACCGGCGGTCAGGCGATGCAGCAGGTGAAAGCCGGCGTCAAGGCCATCTACCTCTCCGGCTGGCAAGTGGCCGCGGACAACAACGAATACCGCGCCATGTTCCCCGACCAGTCGCTCTACCCGGTCAATTCCGTGCCGGTGGTGGTCGAGCGCATCAACAACGCTTTCAAACGCGCCGATGAGATCCAGTGGAGCAAGGGACTCAACCCCGGGGACAAAGGCTGGATCGACTACTTCGCGCCCATCGTCGCCGACGCCGAGGCCGGTTTCGGCGGCGTGCTCAACGCCTTCGAGCTCATGAAGGCCATGATCCGCGCCGGCGCCTCGGGCGTGCACTTCGAAGACCAGCTCGCCTCCGTGAAGAAATGCGGCCACATGGGCGGCAAGGTGCTGGTGCCGACCTCCGAAGCCGTGCAGAAACTCGTCGCCGCACGGCTTGCCGCCGACGTCTGCGGCGTGCCCACGCTGGTCATCGCCCGCACCGACGCCGAAGCGGCCGACCTGCTCACGTCGGATCACGACGAATACGACAAACCGTTCCTCACCGGTGAGCGCACCGCCGAAGGGTTTTATCGCACCCGCAACGGTCTGGAGCAGGCCATCGCCCGTGCGATCGCCTACGCGCCCTATGCCGATCTCGTCTGGTGCGAAACGGGTACGCCGGATCTCGAATTCGCCCGTAAATTCGCCGAAGGGGTGCATGCCAAATTCCCCGGCAAGCTGCTCGCCTACAACTGCTCGCCCTCCTTCAACTGGAAGAAGAACCTGGACGACGCCACCATCGCCAAGTTCCAGCGCGAACTCGGGGCCATGGGCTACAAGTACCAGTTCATCACGCTCGCCGGCATCCACTCCATGTGGTACAACATGTTCGACCTGGCCTATGACTACGTGCGCCGCGGCATGTCGGCCTACGTCGAGAAAGTGCAGGAACCCGAATTCGCCGCCCGCGAACGCGGTTACACCTTCGTGGCGCACCAGGCCGAAGTCGGCACGGGCTATTTCGACGACGTGACCACGGTGATCCAGGGGGGACAATCCAGCGTCACCGCGCTCACCGGTTCGACCGAAGAAGAGCAGTTCCACTGATCACGAGAGAAGGGGGAGTCCGCGGCCGCACCAGACGGCCGCGCGCAGACAAAGTTGAGGCCGGGAAACCGGCCTTTTTTCTTTGACACGCTGCCCTTCGCACTCAAGCGTTCAAGTGCCGCGCAATCCCCGCCCGAGCAAATACACCTCCGCACTGCGATCGCGCGAAGCTTTGGGTTTGCGCACCGCCACGCTGCGAAACGCCGCGCCCAACGCCCGGCGGAAGTCGTCGAACCCTTCTCCCTGGAACACCTTGATGAGAAAGACCCCTTCAGGGCGCAGGTGGCGCACGGCGAAATCGAGCGCGAGTTCCGCCAGATGCATTGCACGCGCCTGATCGACCGAGGCGATACCCGAAAGATTGGGGGCCATGTCGCTCAAGACCACATCGAGCACTGCGCCGGCGAGCAGCGCCTCCAGCGCCCGTTCCGTCGCCTCCTCGGTGAAATCCCCTTGCAGGAAATCCACGCCGGGAATCGGCGCCATGGGCAGCAGATCGAGGGCGAAGACCCGCCCCGTCTCCCCCACGCGCTCGCGCGCCACCTGCGACCAAGCCCCTGGCGCCGAACCCAGGTCGAGCACGCACTGCCCGCGGCGCAGAAGCCGATCCTTGTCGTCGATCTCGAGTAGTTTGAACGCCGCCCGCGAGCGGTAGCCGGCGCGGGTGGCCTCCTGCACGTAAGGATCGTTCAGATGCCGGTGGATCCAGTCCCGGTGGCTTTTGTTCTTTCCCATCGTCCTTGCGTTAAAATTCCACTTTAGGCTGCGAAACCCCATTCCATGCGCCAGATCGACAGTCACACCCGCCGGGCGCTGCGCGCCCAGGCCCATCACCTCAATCCTGTCGTCATCATCGCGAGCAAGGGCCTCACCGAGGCGGTACTTGCGGAGATCGACCGGGCGCTGACGGCGCACGAGCTCATCAAAGTACGGGTGGCCGGCTCCGAGCGCGAGGTGCGTGAAGCGCTCATGGCCGAGATCTGCGAGCGGCTCGACTGCGCGCCGGTACAGCACATCGGCAACCTGCTGGTGCTGTGGCGCCCCAAACCCGAGGCCACCCCGCGCGCAGCGGCGGAAAAGCCCACCGCCCCGGCAGCGCATGCAAAATCGGCCAAGTCCTTCGCCCGGGCAGCCCGGCTGCGCGCGCTCATCGAAGCGCGCACCGCAGCCAAGGCGGCACGCCAACGCCGCCCCGCCAAGGGGCGGAGCCGCAAGCCTTAGACGTAGCGCACGTCCAGGATCTCGAACTCGCGCATACCCCCCGGCGTCTGCACCTGAACCACGTCGCCGGCGTACTTGCCGATGAGGGCGCGGGCGATCGGCGAGCTCACCGAGATCTTCCCTGCCTTCACGTCGGCCTCTTCGTCGCCGACGATCTGGTAGCACGCCTTGTCGCCGCTTTCCAGATCCTCGAGTTCGACGGTGGCGCCGAACACGACCCGCCCGTCGGCATCCAGCGTCTTCGGGTCGATGATCTGGGCATTGGCCAGTTTCGCCTCCAGCTCCTGGATGCGCCCCTCGATGAACGCCTGGCGCTCGCGCGCGGCGTCGTATTCGGCGTTCTCGGAAAGATCGCCGTGGGCGCGCGCCTCGGCGATCGCCGCGATCACCGCCTGCCGCTCCACGGTCTTGAGACGATGCAATTCCTGGCGCAGTTTCTCTGCACCTTCGACGGTCATGGGGTATTTCATCTCGCCTCCTCCCGCAACCGGGCATGCAGCGACTGCAAGGAATACACGTCGTAGCGTCCTGCCTGTTCGATGCCCAGGCAAGCGGCCTCGGCCCCTTCGATGGTGGTGAAGATCGCCGAGACCTTGGCCGCGAGCGCGCTCGTTCGAATGGAGCGCGAATCGAGCACCGCCTGGCGCGCCTCTTCGACCGTATTGATGACGAAATCGATCTCGCCGTTCTTGATCATGTCGACGATGTGCGGCCGCCCTTCGGTCACCTTATTCACCACGCGCACGGGAATTCCAGCCTGGGCGATCACGCCGGCCGTGCCGCGCGTAGCCACCAGCTCGAAGCCGAGCGCGTGCAGCTTGCGGGCGATTTCCACCGCCGCGGGACGGTCCTTCGGCTTGACGCTGATGAAAGCGCGCCCCTTGGTAGGCAACCGCACGCCCGCCGCCAGTTGCGCCTTGTAAAAGGCTTCGGCGAAGGTCTGGCCCACTCCCATCACCTCGCCGGTCGACTTCATCTCAGGGCCGAGAATGGGATCGACCCCGGGGAATTTCACGAAGGGGAAGACCGCCTCCTTCACCGAATAATAGGGCGGCACGATCTCGCGCGTCACTCCCTGCTCGGCGAGCGGGCGTCCCACCATGCAGCGTGCCGCCACCTTGGCGAGCGGCACGCCGCAGGCCTTGGAGACGAAAGGCACCGTGCGGGAGGCGCGCGGATTGACCTCCAGCACATAGACGACGGCCTTCTCCCCTTCTCCCTGGATGGCGAACTGCACGTTCATCAGGCCCACAACGCCCAGCGCCCGGGCCATGGCCACCGTCTGGCGGCGCATCTCGTCGAGCACGGCCGGCGCGAGCGTGTAGGGCGGCAGCGAACAGGCCGAATCGCCCGAATGCACGCCGGCCATTTCGATGTGCTCCATGATGCCGCCGATCACCACGTCCTTGCCATCGGCGAGTGCGTCGACGTCGACCTCGGTGGCGTCGTTGAGGAACCGGTCGAGCAAGACGGGTGAGTCGTTCGACACCTTCACCGCCTCGCGCATGTAGCGCTCGAGGTCTTTCTGCTCGTGCACGATCTCCATGGCGCGCCCGCCGAGCACGTAGCTCGGGCGTACCACCAGCGGATAGCCGATCTCGGCGGCCAGCCGCAACGCCTCTTCGGGCGTGCGCGCGGTGCGGTTGGGCGGCTGGCGCAGGCCCAGCTGCATGAGCAGCTGCTGGAAGCGTTCGCGGTCCTCGGCCGCGTCGATCGCATCGGGCGCGGTGCCGATGATGGGCACGCCATTCGCCTCCAGCGCCCTGGCGCGCTTGAGCGGCGTCTGGCCGCCGAACTGCACGATCACCCCTTCCGGGCGCTCGACGTGGACGATCTCGAGGATGTCTTCCAGCGTGATCGGTTCGAAATAGAGCCGGTCAGAGGTGTCGTAATCGGTGGAGACGGTCTCCGGGTTGCAGTTGACCATGATGGTCTCGAAGCCGTCCTCGCGCAGTGCGAGCGCCGCATGCACACAGCAGTAGTCGAATTCGATCCCCTGGCCGATACGGTTGGGTCCGCCGCCCAGGATCATGATCTTGCGCCGGTTGCTCGGGGCCGCCTCGCACTCTTCCTCGTAGGTGGAATAGAGGTAGGCCGTCTGGGTGGCGAACTCGGCCGCGCAGGTATCGACCCGCTTATAGACCGGACGCACCCCCAGGGCATGCCGGTGCAGGCGCACGGCGGTCTCGTCGCGCTGCAGCAGCTTGGCGAGCCGCCGGTCGGAGAATCCCTTGCGCTTGAGCGCGCGCATCTGCGCCGCGTCGATCGCCTCGAGCGAGCGGCCCACGAGCGACTGCTCCGTGCGCACGAGATCCTCGATCTGGGCGAGGAACCACGGATCGATGTGCGACAGGCGATGCACGTCGGCGAGCGCATAGCCCTCGCGGAAGGCCTGGGCCACGTACCAGATGCGCTGTGGGCCGGGGTTGGCCAGCTCGTGCTCCAGTTCGCTGCGATCCGCGTCGAGCTCATCGAGCCCATAGACCCCCACTTCCAGCCCGCGCAGCGCCTTCTGGAACGATTCCTGGAAGGTGCGTCCGATCGCCATCACTTCGCCCACGGACTTCATCTGCGTGGTGAGCCGGTCGTCCGCCTGGGGGAATTTCTCGAAGGCGAAACGCGGCACCTTGGTGACCACGTAATCGATCGTGGGCTCGAAAGAGGCCGGCGTCGCCCCGCCGGTGATCTCGTTCTTGAGCTCGTCGAGCGTGTAGCCCACGGCGAGCTTGGCCGCCACCTTGGCGATGGGAAAGCCCGTGGCCTTGGAGGCGAGCGCTGAGGAGCGCGACACGCGCGGGTTCATCTCGATCACGATCATGCGCCCGTCTTCGGGGTTGATGGCGAACTGCACGTTGGAGCCGCCCGTGTCGACCCCGATCTCGCGCAGCACGGCAAGGGAAGCATCGCGCATGCGCTGGTATTCCTTGTCGGTGAGCGTCTGCGCCGGCGCCACGGTGATCGAGTCGCCGGTGTGCACGCCCATCGGGTCGAGGTTCTCGATGGAGCAGACGATGATGCAGTTGTCGGCGCGATCGCGCACGACCTCCATCTCGAATTCCTTCCAGCCGATGAGCGACTCTTCGATGAGCAGTTCGCTGATGGGGCTCGCGTCCAGCCCGCGCTTGCAGATCTCGACGAACTCCTCCATGTTGTAGGCGATGCCCCCGCCCGTGCCCCCAAGGGTGAAGGAAGGCCGGATGATGACCGGAAAGCCGATCCGCGCCTGCACGGCCATCGCCTCTTCCAAGGTATGGGCGATACCCGAGCGCGCCGACTCCAGCCCGATGCGCGTCATCGCCTCCTTGAATTTCTGCCGGTCCTCGGCCTTGTCGATCGCCTCCTCGCGCGCGCCGATGAGCTCCACCCCATAGCGCTCGAGCACCCCGCTGCGGGCGAGCTCAAGCGCGCAGTTCAAGGCCGTCTGCCCCCCCATGGTGGGCAGCAGCGCATCGGGCCGCTCCTTGTCGATGATGCGCTCGAGCACGGCGGCGGTGATCGGCTCGATGTAGGTGACGTCGGCCGTCTCCGGGTCGGTCATGATCGTGGCCGGGTTGGAATTGACCAGGATCACGCGGTAGCCTTCCTCGCGCAGCGCCTTGCACGCCTGCACGCCGGAATAGTCGAACTCGCACGCCTGGCCGATGATGATCGGGCCGGCGCCGATGATGAGGATGCTGTGGAGGTCGGTACGCTTGGGCATGTCGTTCCCTGTCGTCGGTAGGTAGCCGCCGGCCCCGTCCGCTCGTGACGGACGGGGCCGGCGGCGGAAAAACTCATGGACGTTGGTTGCGGTGCGCGTCGATCAGCGCGACGAAACGGTCGAAGAGATACCCCACGTCGTGCGGCCCCGGGCTCGCCTCGGGGTGGCCCTGGAAGCCGAAGGCCGGCGCGTCGGTGCGCTCGATCCCCTGCAGGCTGCCGTCGAAGAGCGAGACGTGCGTGACGCGGCAATTGGCCGGCAGCGTGTCGGCATCCACGGCAAAGCCGTGGTTCTGGCTGGTGATGTACACGCGCCCGGTGTCGAGATCCTTGACCGGATGGTTCGCGCCGTGATGGCCGAACTTCATCTTCACCGTCTTCGCCCCCGAGGCAAGCCCCAGGATCTGGTGCCCCAGGCAGATGCCGAAGGTGGGAATGCGCCGCGCGATCGCCTCGCGCGCGGTGGCGATCGCATAACCGCAGGCGGCCGGATCGCCCGGCCCGTTGGCGAGCAGGATGCCGTCGGGCGCGAGCGCGAGCGTCTGTTCGAACGGGGTCTGCGCCGGCACCACCGTGACGCGGCAGCCGCGCGCGGCGATCATGCGCAGGATGTTGCGCTTGACGCCGTAATCGTAGACCACCACGTGCCGCGGCCCTTCGCCGGCCGGCACGTAGCCGCGCCCCAGCTCCCATTCGCCCTCGTGCCAGGCGACGACGTCGCGCCGGCTCACTTCTTTGGCCAGATCCATGCCGGCCAAGCCGGGGAAGGCGCGCGCCAGGGCGAGCGCCTCGGCCACGTCCGGCGTCTTGCCCACCGGGGCCGTGACGATGGCGCCTGCCTGCGCACCGCGATCGCGCAGGATGCGGGTGAGGCGGCGCGTGTCGATGCCGGCGATCGCCACCACCCCTTCGTCGCGCAGAGACTCGGGCAAAGTGCGGCGCATGCGGAAGTTGCTCGCCAGAAGCGGCACGTCGCGCACCACCAGACCGGCGGCCATCACCCGGTCGGATTCGAGGTCTTCGTCGTTGACGCCGACGTTGCCGATGTGCGGATAGGTGAGCGTGACGATCTGCCGGGAATAACTCGGGTCGGTGAGAATTTCCTGATAGCCCGTCATCGAGGTGTTGAACACCACCTCACCGACGGTGTGACCGGTCGCACCGATGCCCTCGCCGTGGAACACCGTTCCGTCGGCAAGGACGAGGATCGCGGGATTGAAAGACACGACGGCTCCTTGCAGTGGATTCAGCGGTGCGTGAGCTGCCCGCCGAAAAAAACGGGATGGGCGCGCTTCGCCATCCCGTTCTTTACATTTATATTTTACCGCGAAAACCTGCCGGCGGCAATCGCCGCGCCTTTCAGCGCAAGCCCAGCACGTCGCGCATGTCGTAGAGACCGGGCGGGCGCCCCTGCAGGAAACGCGCCGCACGCATGGCCCCCACGGCATAGGGCATGCGGCTCTGCGAACGGTGGGTGATCTCGATGCGCTCACCGGTACCGGCAAAGAGCACGGTGTGGTCCCCCACGATATCCCCGCCGCGGATGGTGGAAAAGCCGATCTGCCGCGACGGGCGCACGCCCACCTCTCCTTGGCGGCCATAGACGGCCTCGCGTTCGAGGTCCAGGCCCAGCACGCGGGCGAGGATGCGCCCCATCTCGAGGGCGGTGCCCGAAGGCGCGTCGACCTTGTTGCGGTGATGCGCCTCGATCACCTCTACGTCGTAGCCCTCACCGAGCAAGGCGGCGGCGCCTTCCAGCAGCCGGAAGACGACGTTGACCCCGACGGCCATGTTGGGCGCGAGCACGATGGGAATCTCCTTGGCGGCCTGTTCGATCAAGGCCCGTTGCTCGGCGTCGAACCCGGTGGTGCCGATCACGACGGATTTGCCCAGCCGCTGAGCCACTCGGACAAGCCCGACGGTGCCCCCCGGTCGCGTGAAGTCGATGACGCAATCCGCCGCGGCAACTGCTGTCTCGGGATCTTCGCCGATGAGCACACCGGTGCTCCGTCCAATTGGATCCCCCGCGTCGCGGCCGATCCATTCGCTGCCGGGGCGCACGAAGGCCGCCGCAAGCTCGATGCCCGGATCCTCGAGCGCTGCCTCGACCAGCATCCGCCCCATCCGGCCGCCCGCGCCGGCGATTGCAACCCGAACCGGTTTCATGGTGCATTCTCCTCTTTCGTCTGCCCTTTGGTTTCGGCGCCGCCCCCCGCTTCACCACTTGCCGGCTCAGGCTCCTCTTTTTTCTTCTTCTCCTCTTTTGGCGGCTTGCCGGGAACCTCGACCACGCGCGGTGCGGAACTCGTCACCGGCGCATCCCCCTCGGTCGGCATCACGTCGCCAGCCACGCGCACGAGCACGTCGTTCTCGAAAAACACGGTGAGCCGCCGCTGCTGGATCGTGCCGTCGCCCTTTTTCACATAATAGACGTAATCCCAACGGTCGTTGCGAAACGGGTCGACGAGCAACGGCGTTCCCAGAAGGAAACGGACCTGGTCGCGCGTCATCCCCTTCTCCAAACGAGAGACGGCTTCCGGATCCTGGAAATTACCCTGGCGCACGTCGGCACGGTAGGGCGAAGCCAGGCCCGCCAGTCGGTCCATCGAGCACGCGCTCGAGAGCAGCGCCAACGCGACGGTCGGCAAGAGAATACGAGGCGACATGAGTCTCACTAAGGTTCTGCCGAACGGCGAAAAACTATATCATAGCGCATGTCGTGCCGCCGGAACGCACGCACCAAGATGAGGGCTTCTGCCGATGGACAACACGAAGAATCTACGCAACATGGGCCTCAAGGCCACCTACCCGCGGCTCAAGATCCTCGAGCTCTTCCAGAGCGGTGAACACCGCCACCTCACCGCCGAGGACGTCTATCGCCTGCTCGACGCCGCCGGCGTGGAAATCGGGCTCGCCACCGTCTATCGGGTGCTCACCCAGTTCGAGCAGGCCGGCGTGCTGGAGCGGCACCACTTCGAGTCGGGCAAGGCGATCTTCGAGCTGGCCGCCGGCGAGCACCACGACCATCTGGTGTGCCTCGACTGCGGCCACATCGAAGAGTTCTTCGACGCGACGATCGAGGCGCGGCAGCGAGAAATCGCCCAGGAACGCGGCTTCGAGGTTGCCGATCACGCGATGTACCTCTACGCCCACTGCCGGCGCGAGAATTGCCCGAACCGCCAGAAGGGCGAATAGCGCCGCGCAAACCGTTCAGAAAACGTGCCGCATCCCGACGAAGAAGAACCCCGTATCACCGACCGTCTCCTGTGCCGCATGGCCGTTGCGGGCCGCGTCGGTCTGACCCAGCCATTGCATTTGGCCCCAGTCCAGGCCGTCATGGTCGATCGCCGTATAACCGGCATACGCGGTGGTTCGCTTCGACAGCGCCCGCGTCCAGGCGACGGTCCATGACGAAGGCGAGAATCGCCCTCCCTCTCCCCCGCCCACCCCCTCGAAACGGGATTTGCCATAAGCGAAGTGCAGATTGTTTGGCCCAAACGGCACGAGTACCCCAAACTGCCAGATCGAAACATCGAAACCACCCACTCCCTGGACATCGACCCCTCGTTGCCAGGAGCCGGCCAAGCGCAGCACTCCGAAGTCGTAGGATGCGCCGAAGAACCCCTCTTTCTGGGTTTCATCGGCCACTCGCCCGCCGACGAGATGCTCGCCGTCGAAACGGACCACATGGGCAATGGCACCGGCCTTGAAGGCCCCGCCGTCGTAGCGTAGGGCCACACCGTCCTTGTCGTCGTCGCCCTCCCCCGGACCATCGGCACGTGCCGTCTCGCGGTTACCGGCCGAATGGATGGCGGAAAAAGTCAGTGAGCGGAAACCGCCCTCCCACGTCACCGCGTTGTTCCAGCGCGCCGGCGAGTTGGGCGTGATCGACAATCGTCCCAGTAAAGAAAGCCAACTCTGCGGACTGGGCACGGCGGATAGCAAAGCGTCGTAGGCGTAGGTGAAATAGCCCGGCGCGTACTGCCGCCCCAGCGCCACCCGCCCGAACGCCCCTTCCAGCCCGACCCACGCCTGACGCGTGAGCGCTTCACTGCCCTCGTTTTTCAGGGAGTCCTCGCGGCTCATCACCTCCGACTTGCCCGTATCCAGCGCGTAGCCCTGTTCGAGCACGAACGTGGCGACGAGCCCATCACCAAGCGATTCTTTGCCCCGCAAGCCAATGCGGTCGCCGGAAAACCAGCTGTCGTCGACGCCAACGGTCTGGTCTCCGCGCCACTCGCCGAATTTCACAAAGGCATCGGCCACGCCGTAGAGCTCGATTCCCGCCGCAGCGACGCTCGGCGCAACCCACATCATCATCCAGAGCGATGCGAAAGCAAAAGCACCTGTTTTTTGCATGAAAATCTCTTAATTTCTGCAAACGTCGGCGATTTTACACAAATTTCTTCGATCCGAATCATTTCATGCGTAAAAAAGGCCCGCGAGCGCCTCGTGCTTCGAGGACGCTCGCCGGGCCGATCAGAAAAAAACCGAGCTAGACAAGACGCACAGGCTGTGCGCCTAGCATCGTTTCGGTCTCGGAAGATGCCTTTGGCAGCTAATATGCTTTTGGATAATCTCCAAGAAGGGCCTGTGCATGATGACGGAGGTGATCGTCGATGAAAGTAGCCACGAAGTAATAGCTGTGATCGTAGCCGGGGTGACGCCGTAGCTGCAGCGGATGCCCGACTGCGGCACAGGCGGCTTCGAGCGCTTCCGGATGAAGCTGTTCGGCGAGGAATTCGTCCGCTGCCCCTTGATCGACGAGCAGAGGCAGGCGTTCCTCGGCCTGGGCGATGAGCGCGCAGGCGTCCCATTGCCGCCAGCGTTGGGGATCGTCTCCGAGGTAGGCGCGAAACGCTTTCTGCCCCCAAGGGCAGCGGCTGGGGTTGGCGATGGGGGCAAACGCCGAGACCGAGGCGTAGCGACCAGGATTTTTCAGGGCACAGACGAGCGCGCCGTGCCCGCCCATGGAATGCCCGCTCACTGCGCGCCGATCGGTCACCGGCAGGTGGGCCTCGACCAGGGCCGGCAGTTCATGTACCACGTAATCATACATTCGGTAATGAGCCGACCAGGGCGCTTCGGTGGCATTGACGTAGAAACCTGCGCCGGAGCCCAAATCGTAGCTGTCGTGCTCGCCGGGCAGATGGGTGCCGCGCGGGCTCGTGTCCGGACAAACGAGGGCGAGCCCCAAGCGCGCGGCCAGCCGCTGTGCCCCGGCTTTCTGCATGAAGTTTTCGTCCGTGCAGGTCAGACCCGAGAGCCAGTAGAGCACCGGCACGGGGGCGTGTTCGGCTCGAGGCGGCAGATACACGCCGAAGACCATGTCGGTGCCGGTGCTTTCGGAGGCGTGGCGGTAGCGGCGTACCCAGCCGTCGAAACAGCGGTATTGGGCGATCAAGGTCGGTGCAGTGCGCGAAGGGCTCATGGTCGTGTCTTCCGGAACGCTCTTCAGTATAGGATCACCGAACGGATGCTCTTGCCTTCGTGCATCAAGTCGAAGGCCCGGTTGATCTCTTCCAGCCCCATCGTGTGGGTGATGAAGGGATCGATCTCGATCTTGCCGTTCATGTAGTCCTCGACGTAGCCCGGCAGCTGGCTGCGTCCCTTGACGCCGCCGAAGGCCGAACCTTTCCAGACGCGTCCGGTGACGAGCATGAAGGGGCGGGTGGAGATCTCTTCGCCAGCGCCGGCCACGCCGATGATGGTGGAGACGCCCCAGCCCTTGTGACAGCATTCGAGCGCCTGGCGCATGACGTGGACGTTGCCGATGCACTCGAAGGAGTAATCCACACCGCCGTCGGTCAGATCGACGATGACTTGTTGGATGGGGTCGGTGTAATCGCGCGGATTGATGAAATCGGTGGCACCGAAGCGGCGGGCCATGTCGAATTTCTCGGGGTTGACGTCGATGGCGAGGATGCGGCTCGCCCCGGCGATGCGTGCCCCCTGGATCACGGAAAGGCCGATGCCGCCCAGTCCGAACACCGCCACCGTGGCGCCGGGCTCGACTTTGGCGGTGTTGAGTACCGCGCCGATGCCGGTGGTGATGCCGCAGCCGAGAAGGCAGACTTTCTCGAGCGGTGCATCGATGTCGATCTTGGCGAGCGCGATTTCCGGCACCACGGTGTATTCCGAAAAAGTCGAGGTGCCCATGTAGTGGTAAATCGGCTGGCCGCCGAGCGAGAAACGGGTGGTGCCGTCGGGCATCAGCCCCTTGCCCTGGGTGGCGCGGATCGCCTGGCACAGGTTGGTTTTGCCGGAGCGGCAGAACTTGCACTGGCCGCACTCGGGGGTATAGAGGGGAATGACATGATCGCCCGGTTTGACCGAAGTTACCCCGGGCCCGACTTCTTCCACGATACCGGCGCCTTCATGGCCCAGGATGGTCGGGAACACGCCTTCGGGATCGGCGCCAGAGAGGGTGTAGGCATCGGTGTGGCACACGCCGGTGGCGACGATGCGCACCAGCGCTTCGCCTGCCTTCGGGCCTTGTACGTCCACTTCTTCGATCGACAGCGGGGCGCCTGCTTTCCAGGCGACGGCAGCGCGGGATTTCATCGTAGGAAACTCCTTCGGAAAGGTAACCGCACTCGGCTGCGGCATGGGAAGTCGTGCGTCTCAGTCTACGCTGTTTCGTCTCCTCCTTTTTTACCGGATGAGAAAGGATCGTTGTCATCATGCAATAATCACGACATCTTTTGCTGAGAAATGGTCGAGGCCGAACATGCGGCGTTGGGATGAGGTCGAGGCGTTCGTCGAAGTGGTGAGGCGAGGAGGCTTCAGCGCTGCGGCCGAGCGTCTAGGGGTGTCGGTGTCGCACGTCAGCCGCAGCGTTTCCGAACTAGAACGACGCTTGGGGCTCCCTTTATTACATCGCACCACGCGTAGCGTCCGCCTCACCGAAGCGGGACGAGCCTATTACGAACGCTGCAGCAGAGCGCTCGATGAATTCCATGCCGCCGAGGCGCTCCTCGTGCAGGAGCAGCATGAACCCCGGGGAACGCTCAGGATCACCTGCGCCACTACCTTCGGCGAGCGCTTCATCGCACCCTTGCTCAACGAGCTTTTGCTGCGTCATCCTCATTTGGGGCTCGAGCTGACGCTCACCAACGAGCAGGTCGACGTGGTGGGCGAGGGCTATGATCTGGCGGTTCGCATGGGGAACCTCAAGGCTCCCTCCTCTTTGCTCGCCCGGCGCCTGTGTGACCGGCGCGAGTACGTCTGCGCCAGTCCCGAGTATCTCGGCCGCCGGGGCGTTCCTCGCACCCTGGAAGATCTGAAGCAGCACGATTGCTTGCTCGGCACCCACCCCATATGGACGTTCAGCGAAGGGGGGAAAGTGCGGGAGGTACGCCCCGAAGGGCGCTGGCGTGCCAACTCCGGAGCTGCTTTGCTCGATGCCGTTCGCAAAGGGCTGGGAGTCGCTCGCCTGCCCGATTATTACGTCGAGGAGGCGATCGCTCGCGGGGAGCTGGTATCGCTCCTCGAGCGTTATCGCCACCCCTTCACCGGTGTGTGGTTGGTCTACCCTGCCGGCCGGCAGCGCTCACACAAACTGCAGCTGGTATGTGATTTTCTCGTCGAACGGTTTTCCGACCAGCCACCCTGGCGCGAGCACGTACCCAGTCGATAGCCCTGCGCCGATTCTACTTCAACGAAGCAGCGAATCCGTGAGGCGCTCACCCCCCACCGGTTCGACAGCAGCCGGAACCTGACCGGCGGCGTGGTTCAACCCTTGCCGCGCCTTTTTATGATATTATCATCAAGTCCATAACGTCTGAGCTTTTCGTACAAAGTGCTTTTGGCAATCTTCAAATCGGCCGCCGCCCGCGTCAGATTGCCGCCATGGACGGCTATGGCGCGCATGATGGCGCTCTTTTCCGCCCCCACGAGGGTGATCGTCCCGTCCAAGGGGTGATTCCCTTCTTTGATAAAGATGTTTTCCTGCTCGGATGGCATGCCTTCGCCGAGGATCTCCGGCGGAAGATCCCCTCTCTCGATGGAATCCCCCTCGCTCATCAGCAAGGCGCTCTCGATGACGTTGCGCAATTCCCGGACGTTGCCCGGCCAAGCGTATCGCTGCAAGCAGACGAGTGCTTCCTCGCTCAAGGGTTTGGCGGGAAGGCCGTGCCGAGCGGCAAAATGGGCGACGAAATGCGCTGAGAGTACCGCCACGTCCCCCTGTCGCTCGCGCAGAGGGGGGATCATGAGCGTGGTCACTGCGATGCGGTAGAAGAGATCCATCCGAAAGCGCCCCTCCTCCACCTCACGGCGCAGATCGCGGTGGGTGGCGGCGATCAGGCGAAAGTCGACCTTGCGCGGGGTGTTTTCACCGAGTCGATAGATCTCGCCGCGCTCGAGCACCCGCAACAAATGCGGCTGCAGATCGAGCGGCATCTCGCCGATCTCATCGAGGAAGAGCGTGCCGCCGTGGGCCGCCTCGAGCTTGCCGGCCATGCCGCCACGCCGTGCCCCCGTAAACGCGCCTTCGGCGTAGCCGAAGAGCTCACTGGCGAGCAGCTCGCGCGACAGGCCGCCACAGTTGAGTGCGACGTAAGGGCCGCCGGCGTGCGGCCCGGCGCGGTGGATGCCTTGGGCGAACTCTTCCTTGCCCGCCCCCGTCTCCCCCAACAAGAGAATCGGGACTTTCGCCCGAGCCAGGCGATCGGTCTTGCGGATCAAAGCCTGCATCGTCGGATCGGCGGTAACGATGCCGGCAAAGGCATGAGGCACGCTCTCGTTGGCAACGTAATGACGCTCGCTGGCGCCGCGCGCCGCCCGGCCTACCCGCGGCAAGGGCAAATGCACCACGGCACCGAGACGCTCACCGTGATCCACGATCGCCTCCAGCCATTCCGGACGCAACCACGATGGCACGGCCGGCGTATCCTGCGCCGGATTCATAGGACCGACGAGCCGGGAAGGACGGGAAAAATCGATCATTCCCCCCAAGGCTTCGATCGCCGCCCGGGCGTTTTCGCTTGCCCAGATGGGGTAGCCCCGTCGATCGACGACGAGCAGACCATCACTGCGGCTGCGGGATCGCGCCACCTCGAGCAAGCGATAGCGCAGTTCCATCTCTTGCATCGTGATGCGACTCTCGATGCGCTGCGCCGCGGTAACCACCAAGGCCAGGCTCTGGCGACTGAAGGAGCGGGACAGGCCGGAGACGTCGAGCACACCCAAGATCTCGCCGTCGTGCGGATGGCGGATTGCCGTCGCGGCGCAGCTCCAGCGCTTGATGCCGGCGCAGAAATGCTCCGCCGAGTGGATCTGCACCGGCTGCGCCACCACCAGAGCCGTGCCGATGGCATTCGTCCCGCAGACCTCCTCGCCCCAGGTGGCACCCGGCTGAAGATGGATGGTTTGCGCGGCATCGAGCGTAGAGGCATCCCCCTCCATCGTCAGGATCATGCAGGAGGGGTCGGTGAGCAACATCACGGTACCGGTCTCGCGCAGGAAATCCCGGGCACAGGCCATCACCGGTGCGCTCGCCTGCAACAAGTCGCGATACCCTGCCTTGATCTCCTCCAAGGAAGAGTCGGCGATCGGTGGAGGTGCGGCCGCCTGGCGCGGATCGACGGCGAAGCGCTGACTCCTTTCCCAGGAACGGGCCACCAGTTCTCTCAGTGAAAACACGGGCTCGCGCTCGCCGGCGAGGAAACGCTCCCACGCCGTCATCACCGCCCGCTCTTTCTCCGGCTGGGGAAAGACATCCCCGGGTAATCGAGCGTCCATCTCTACCATCTCCTCATGTGTTCGGCGGAATGGCGTCGACGACGTTTTCCGCTCTTTTTGTGAACACAAAAATTCCCTATGTCCACATAAGCTTACACCGTTTTCCGGTAAAAGCAACGGTGACCAAGGGCAAAAGGGAGGAAACGGGTCAGGATGCGCTGCGGCAGGATCGGATCGCCTCGATCGCCGAGGCGTCTTCGAGCGAACTGAGATCCCCCAGAGGCTGGTCGAGATAAGCGGCGCGCACGAGGCGGCGCAGGATCTTGCCGTTGCGCGTCTTCGGCAAGGCGGACACCCGATGGATGCGCTTGGAGGCGAGCGCTTTTCCCAGCACCTCGGCCACATGGGCGATCAGCTCCCGCTCGAGTTCCACCCAGGGGCGCGAGGCCGCCGCAGGACGCAAGGTGACGAAGCACACCGCCACCTCTCCTTTGAGGGGATCGGGCACGCCGATCGCAACCGCCTCGGCCACTGCCGGATGGGCGACGAGCGCCGATTCGTATTCGGCCGGACCGACGCGCTTTCCCGCCACCTTGAGCGTATCGTCGCTGCGACCCTGGATGAACCAGTGCCCGTCGGCGTCTACGGCCACCCAATCGCCGTGCACCCACACGTTCGGGAAACGTGACCAGTAGGTCGCGAGATAGCGCTCATCGTCGCGCCAGAAGCCCCTCGTCATCCCTGGCCAGGGCGCGCGCAGTACCAATTCCCCGACTTCCCCCGGCCGATCGAGCAGCGAGCGCCCATCGGCATCGAGCACGTCGGCGACCATGCCCGGTATGGGGCCGGCAAAACCGCAGGGTTTCTGCGGCAAGCCGACGAAGCAGGAGAGAATGCCGCCGCCGATCTCGGTGCCGCCGGAATAGTTGATGATCGGACGGCACCTCTCCCCCACCGTCTCGTAGAGCCAGCGCCAGGGCGTCTCGTTCCAGGGCTCGCCGGTGGAGCCGAATACCCGCAGTGTTTCGAGCATCCCCGGCGCGGGTAGCGCATCGTCCCCCGCAGCCATCAGCAGGCGCGCCAGTGTCGGTGCGAAGCCGAGGTGGGTGAGGCGGTGCCGCTCGACCAGCGACCACAATCGCCGCCGGTCGGGATGATCCGGAACTCCCTCGAACAAGGCGATGGTGGCACCGCGCATCCAACCGCCGTAGACGAGCCACGGCCCCATCATCCACCCCATGTCGGTGACCCAGAGGATGCGATCGCGGGGTTCGAGATCGAAGGCCACGGCCAGATCCTGCGCCGCCTTGAGGGCGAAACCGATCTGGGTGTGCACAATGCCCTTGGGTCTGCCGGTGGTCCCCGAAGTATAGAGGATCATCGACGGCGTCTCGGCGGGGAAAACGGCAGGTTCCTCGTGCCGCGGGCTTGCGGCAAGAAGAGCGGCGTAGTCGTGTTCCTGCCAATGCGCTCCCGCCGGAGGCGCTCCACGCAAAGCATCGAGCCGGCCGACGACGAGCAGATGCCGCACCGAGGGGGAGCGCTCCAAGGCGGCGCGCGCTTCCTCGAGCATCGGCACCGCCTTGCCGCGGCGCAAGAACCCGTCGGCACACACCAGCACCTTGGCTTCGCCATCGTTGAGGCGATTCGCCACCGCCTCGGCGCCGTAGCCGGAGAAGAACGGCATCGCGATCGCCCCGAGCCGTACCGTCGCGAGCATCACGAGGGCGGTCTCGGGCAGCATGGGCAGGAAAACGCCGATCCGGTCTCCCTGCTCCACCCCCAAGCCCCGAAGCACGGAGGCGAGCCGCCGCGCTTCGTCGTCCACTTCCCTCCAGCTCAGACTGCGCACGGTGCCATCGTCCCCCTCCCACAGCAGGGCGTCCTCTTCGGGCAGTTCGCGCGCGCGCCGCCCGACGAGATGATCGTAGAAATCCCATTGGCCGCCGACGAACCACTTCGGCCACATGATGCCGCGCGAGACGTCGAGCACCTCCCGATAAGGCTGGCTCCAGCGGATCTCGAGCGCCTCGGCCGTCTCCCCCCAGAAACGAGCCGGCTCACGCGCGGCAGCCTCGCGGAGCTCGCCGAGATCTGCACAGCCATAGCGCCGCAGGAATCCGCTCAGCCAAGTCTGCGCGAACGGGGTCCCCGTCGCCAGTTCGATCGCCATCGTCCCCTCCTTTTCTTGTGCGGATCGGCGCACGCGGCATTGCACCGCGTGCGCCTGTCTCCTCAGGCGGCCGCCCGCTCCGGCACCGGCAGCCCCAGCCATTCTTTATAGAACGCCTCGATGTCGGGCTCGAAGTCGTGGATCACCGGATACCACGGCGTGGGCGCCTCCACGTCGTGCAGCGTGCCGCACTCGGGGCAGTAGTATTCTCGATATACCTGCCAGGCGGGATCGGGGGCCATCAGCTTGGGATAGATCTCGGTGAGTGCCTCCTCCGTGTCGCGCACGTAGATGACGGCGTGCATCTTCCAGTTCTGTCGGTAGTCGCAGAATTCATGGCCGCAGTCGCACTTGATCACCCAGCGCTTGTCTGCGGCGGTCTGCACGATGTAGAGATGCGGTCCCAGCGGGAGGATGATCTTGTCTTTCCAGCCGAGCCGCTCCTGCAGCACACCGACGTAGAGCTCGAAGCGCTCCGGGTCCTTGGGCATCGCCAGCATACGGAAGACCGTGTCCCAATCCAGCCGGCCGTCGATGAGTTTCTCGATCTGCTCTTTCGTGTAAGTCGTTGCCATCGTTCGTCTCCTCGTTCCTCATTGCGGCGGGGGGGATTCCCCGCCGTCGTCTTGCTCATTCTTCCACTAGAACCACCGGATGCACGTCGGGCAGCTTGCTGAGGTCCATCCGATAACGAGAACCGTAGGATGGCACCCCCAGTTCGTCCTCGGTGAGCTCCCAATCGGCCGGGAGATCCCAGAATGTCTTGAATTCAGCGTAGAACTTCTTCGACAGTCCGAAGCTCGTCGCGTACATGTGGCGCACCGGCAGGCTCGCGTGCTTGGTGACGATGCGCTCGCGCTCGTCTCGCATCCACGTTTTCACCGGCACGGCGCGGCGCAGGCGCTCCTTGCGGATCTCGGCGCGGCGGGTCTTCGTCTTCTCGGCGTCGACCGACCACACGCCTTTTTCGTTTTGCAGCAATACCGCACCATAGACTTTGCGCGCATATTCCGGCAGCAAAAACCCATGATTGAGATCGTTGGCGATCGCCGCAGGGTCGCGATCGAGCGGATCGCCGAAGCCAGGACCACCGCGCAGATAGTTGAGGTAGAGATCGTAGTCCTCGAAGCATTTCTCGGTGGTCATCGCCTGCTTGTCGCGTTTGACGCGGGCGGTGGCGTCGATGTGCTTCTCGTACTCGTAAGCGCTCGGGTTGAGGTCGGCCCCCAGCGGCAGCGAGTCATTGGTCATGATCCGGTCCTTGAGCCCGGTCTTGTGCGCTTCGAATCGGTAGCCCGTCGCCGAGGGGTAGCCGCCCATCAGGCCCCAGTCACTGTTCATGTAGCCGTTGCCCATGAAGTACATGGTCCAGTCTTTCGCTTTCCAGACCATGCGCAGCGTCTCGAAGCCGCAGCCGCCGCGATACTTGCCGTAGCCGCCGGAGTTGGCCTTGACGTTGCGCCCGAGGTAGAGAAGCGGCTCGGCCATCTCCCAGATCTCGATGTCGCCCATGTCGCCTTCGGGGTTCCAGATCGCCGCGGCGTGGTTGAGCCCGTCCTTGATCGCGCAGGCGCCGGTGCCGCAAGCGGCCGACTCGAAGCTGTTGACCGCGTGCACCTCCCCTTCCTGATTGATGCCGCCGCCCTGCAGCCAGTTGGCAGTGTTGGCGTTGCCGGCATTGACCTCCTCCAGATAGCCCCGGCTGAAGTAGCCGTGCGACAGCGCCCGCCACAGCGCGCTCCAGCCCGAGACGAGGAAATGCCAGGCGTAAGCGTGGCCCGTGCGCCGATCGTCCGGGTTCATCCACGTTCCCTTGGGCAAGCGGAACTCGGTGCCGTAATAGGCGCCGTCGTTGATGCGCTGCGTCGGCACCAGGGTCTGGGTCATCATCACCCAGATGCCGCTGGTGAAGGCAACCTGGTTGGCGTTGTAGCTATGCCAGCCCCAGCGGCTCGCCCCCTCGAAGTCGAGTTTCCACGAGCCGTCGGCACGCACCGTCATCTCGCACGGCGAGTGCATGATGGTGTCGATCTTGGCGTACTCGGAAGGGGTCTGAACGTCGGGATGCGCATACGGTACGTCGACGAAGGCCACGGTGCGGTACTTGCCGGGGATGGTCATCGCCTTGATGCGGTTCTGCAGACCGCGCCGCCCCTCTTCGATGACTTCATACGAGAACTGCTCGTAGGCATCCAGCCCCTCTTCCTCGATCACTTCTTCCACGAGTGCCCGCACCATGTGGCAGCCGGCGATGCGGGTGCGCTCATCGAGGATCCAGTACTTCGGCGTGCGGATCGAGCGCTGGCTCTCGTGCAGCCAGTCGCGCAGCGGTACGTCGTTGACGCCGGTCTTGCGGCAAGTGGCCATGTAGCCATCGCCGAAGCGCGACACCTGTCCCGTCGACATCGATCCGGGGGAGATCGACCCTGTGTCGATCACGTGCGTCACGCCGCCCACCCAGCCCACGAGTTTGCCGTGCGCGAAAATCGGTACGATGGTGGCGATGTCGCAAGGGTGCACGTTGCCGATCGAACAATCGTTGTTGGTGAACATGTCCCCGGGGTTGATGCCGGGATTGCTCTCCCAGTCGTTCTCGATCATGTACTTGATCGCCGCGCCCATGGTGCCGACGTGGATGATGATGCCGGTGGAGGTGAGCACGCAGTCGCCGGCCGGGTTGTAGAGGGTGAAGCACAGTTCCCCTTCCTGCTCGACGATGGGGCTTGCGGCGATCTTCTTCGCCGTCTCGCGGGCATGCACCAAGCCGCCGCGCAGTTTGGAGAAGAGCTTCTCATAGCGGATCGGGTCGCTCTCGCGCAACTCGAGCTTCTTGAGGCCGTTGTAATGGCCGCTTTTGGCGGTACGCTCGAGAATGCCGTCGCGGAACTGCTTCAAGGTCATGCCGTTGCCTAGCAAGCTGCCGGCCCGGGTCGCGTTCGGGTTCATGATGTTCATGGATGTCTCCTCCTCAGATTTCTTTCAGATGGAACAGGCGGTGCTTGTCGAGCCGCACTTCAAACCCAGTTGGAACGACCAGGGTAGTGGCATCCGACTCGATGATGGCCGGCCCGGTGATACGGTTTCCGGGCTTGAGCGCTTCCATCTTCCAGATCGTCGCCTCGGCCCACTTGTGGTGACGATAAAATGGGCGCGTACCGAGTTTCGCTTCCGCCGCCGGATTCGGACCGCCATCGGGGTCTTCGGGAAGCACGGGTTTTTGCGTCGCCACGTAGCCGCGCATGATGGCGCCGGTGACCGAGAAGCCGAGCTCGGGCGAGCGGGCCGAATGGGAATACACCCGCCCGTACGTGTTCTCGAACGCCTCCACCATCTTGTCCCAATCCTGCTCCGTGCGGGCCTGCGCCACGGGAGACTCGATCTCCAGGTCGTTCAACTGCCCCATGTACTGCATGCGGAAGCCAGGGCGCAGCATCACATCCTCGGGCTTGAAGCCGTTGATGACGAATTCCTCGACGACCTTGGCGGCCAGTTCCTGCCAGGCGTCCATCAGCACGGCGCAGGCGGCCACCTTGTCGGTGTCGCTCGCATGCTGGGGCAAGGCCAGATCGACGCTCTTGTCGTAGCGGTATTCGAAGTCGGCGCAGGCACACCCAAACGCAGAGAATCCCGCCGCCCAGGCCGGAATGATGACGTCGCGGAATCCCGCCCCCTGCGTGTAGCCGTAGGTGTGCACCGGGCCGGCGCCGCCGTAGGAGAAGCAGACGAAGTCGGTGGCGCTGTAGCCCTTGCCGCTGATGGTTGCGCGCAGGTAGTCACGCAGGTGCAGATCGAGCAATTCGATCACGCCGGCGGCGGCATCCTCCACGCTCAGTCCCAAGGGGTCGGCGATCTGCGCCTTGATGTGCTGACGCGCACGCTCCACGTCGAGCTTGATCGCTCCGCCAAGGAAGTTGTTGGGGTTGAGATACCCCAGCACGACGTGGCAATCGGACACGGTGACGGTATCGAGCCCGCTCTCCGGCCAGCAGGTGCCCACGCGATAGCCGGCGCTATCGGGCCCGAGCTTGATGCCGCCGCTATAGGGATCGATACGCACGAAGGAACCCGCCCCGGCCCCGACCGAATCCATCGACACGAGCGGCAGCGAGAGCACGAGCCGCGCCATGTCCGGGTCGGAAGCGATGGCGAAGTTGCCCTTGGTGATGAGCGCCATGTCGAAGCTGGTGCCGCCGATGTCACTGCAGGCGATGTTGTCGTAGCCCAGTTTCTCGCCGAGGAGTTTCGAGCCGATGACCCCGCCGATCGGCCCGGAAACGATGGTGCGGGCGAGCTCTTTCGCTTTCCAGCTGATGGTACCGCCGTGGGTAGCCATCACGCGCAGGTCGAACTTGGCACCGTGCTTCTTGAAGCGGTCATTGACTTTTTTCAGCGTCTGGCGCGAGGGTTCGGCGGCGTAGGCTTCGAGCACCGTGGTGTTGGTGCGGTGGCTCTCCTTGCGCGAGGGGTAGTAATCGACCGAGGCGAAGACCGGGATCTTTGCTCCAAGCCGATCGAGTTCTTCGAGGCAGATATCGCGCGCACGCCGTTCGTTGGTCGCGTTCTTGTGCGATTGCAGCAGCGAGATGACGATCGCCTTGGAACCGGCGTCGACCAGTTCCCGCACCGCCTGGCGAACCTCGTTCTCACGCAGGGGCACCACGATCTCGCCCTGCACGTCGGTGCGTTCGGTCACGCCCCGGGTGCGCGACAGCGGCACGAGCGGTTCGTCGTAGCGGTGGGTGTTGAGATGGATGCGCTCCTCCAGGGCATAGCCGAGATAAGACTGGATCGCTCGCCCCATCGAATGCACGTGCTCGAAGCCCTTGTTGCAGATGAGCCCCACTTCAAGCCCTTTGCGCTGCACCACGCGGTTGAGCATCGCCGTGCCGGAATACACGCCCGTGACGAGTTCGGGATAGACGTCGTCGACGGTGCGGTTCCAGTGTGCGAGCGCGTCCTGCGACGAGTTATAGATGGCAAGCGACTCGTCTTCGGGATTGCTCTGCGCCTTGCCGACGACGAAGCGGCCATCCTCGCGGACGAAAAAGGTGTCGGTCATCGTGCCGCCGGCGTCGATTCCCATCACCTGGACTTTGGAAGTCTGCCCCCCGGCTCGAGAGGTCTGCTGTCCGGTCTCCATATGTGTCTCCTCCTCGTTTGACGAACGGCGTTCGCGAATGAACGCCTGTTTCCTTAAAAGCAAGCTTCGTGCCATGCCTGAAATGACGCATCGCAACAACGGGTTTTTCACAAGAATATTCGATTTGCCAATTTGTTTTTTGCATCACACCATGGCGCAATGATTCGAGGACGTCCGAAAACCGAACGGTTCATCCGTGAATCGAACGCCGTCGTTCGGACGAGGAGCTCGAGATGTCTTATCATCGGCAAAAAGACGGAGTAACCCCATGCCCTTGTCTGACCCCGCCCCCCGTCGTGGCTTGCGTGCACTGCCGGTGAGCGTCTGGGGTCTCGCGCTCACCTCGCTCTTCATGGACGTCTCTTCCGAGATGATCCACAGCCTGCTGCCGCTCTTTCTCTCGACGGTGCTCGGCGCCTCGATGACGACGATCGGTGTGATCGAGGGTCTGGCAGAGGCCACCGTGGCTTTCACCAAGGTCTTCTCCGGGGCGCTCTCCGACTTCCTGCGCCGCCGCAAGGCGGTGGTCGTGGCCGGCTATGCGCTCTCGGCGCTGACCAAGCCGCTCTTTCCGCTCGCCGCCTCGGTCTCCTGGGTGCTGACGGCGCGGCTGCTCGACCGTTTCGGCAAAGGCATCCGGGAAGCCCCGCGCGACGCGCTCATTGCCGACGTCACGCCCGACTCCCTGCGTGGCGCCGCCTACGGCCTGCGCCAGGCGCTCGACTCGGTGGGCGCCTTCGTCGGGCCGCTGCTCGCCTTCGCCCTCATGGCCTGGTCCGCCGGCGACATCCGGCTGGTGTTCTGGCTCGCCGTGATTCCGGCGGTCTTGGCAGTCGTCATCCTGGTGCGGCTCGTCCCCGAACCCCGGTACCCCGCCGTCAGTACGGAACGCGAGCCTTTCTCCTGGCGCCACCTCTGGCATCTGCCCCGCGCCTACTGGACGGTGGTGGGCTTGGGCGTGATCTTCACGCTCGCGCGCTACAGCGAAGCCTTCCTGCTGCTGCGCGCGCACGACGTGGGTCTGAACATCGGCTTGGTGCCGGTGGTGATGATTACGATGAACGTCGCCTATGCCACGCTCGCCTATCCGGCCGGCGTCGCCGCCGACCGGATAGGCACGAAGCGCCTGTTGCTTGCCGGCATCGCCGCCCTCGTCCTTGCCGACCTGCTGCTCGCCTCGGCAAGCGGCCCGACCGTGGTCTTCCTCGCCGCCCTCCTGTGGGGGGCGCACCTCGCCGCCACGCAAGGCATCTTCGCCAAGATGATCGCGCACGCCGCGCCGGCCGAGCTGCGCGGCACGGCCTTCGGCGGATTCAACCTGCTCACGGGCCTCGCGCTCTTGGCTGCGAGCGCGCTCGCCGGCTGGCTGTGGAGCGTCTGGAGCGCCGAAGCCGCGTTTCTCGCGGCGGCGCTCCTTGCCGCGATCGCCGCAGCGGCTTTGACGAGGTACGAAAAAACACCGTAATCCACTGACCGAAAAAATTTTCCATCGCTTGCGACAAGCTTGTCATTGTCCTTGCCGCCCTATCGATGCGCCATACTGTGCGCATGAACGGACGGCACCTCTTTCTCATCGGTTACGACATCAGCGACCCAGCCCGGCTGGTGAAGGCACTCAAGCTCGTGCGCTGCCACGCGCTTGGCGGGCAAAAGTCCTTCTACGAATGCTGGCTCACCACCCAGGAGTTGCAGCAGACCCGCAACGCCCTGAACCGCCTCATCGACCCTGAAACCGACCGCGTCGTCTTCATCCTGCTCAACGCCGGAACCGAGTCCCTACGCCTGGGAAGCGCCACGCCGATCGACCACGGCGACTACTTCCTCGTCACATGAGCACACCCCCATGACCACCCTCTACCTCGACCGCAGCGGAACCCTCCTCGAAGCCTCGGGCGAAGTCCTCGGTCTGCGCGACGCCGCCGGCCGGCTCGAACGGCGCATTCCCATCAAGTTCCTCGAACGGGTCATCATCCGCGCACGCTGCCACCTCGACAGCAGCACGCTTGCCTGCCTCTCGGCACACGAAGTCCCGGTGCTCATCCTCGACGGCCGTGCCGGACGGCGGCTTTCCCACTGGGTCGGCGCTCCGCACAACGACGCCCGCCGTCGCTGGGGGCAACTCCTCACCCTCGCCACCCCCTCGTCTGCCGCCACGCTCGCACGCGCCTTCGTGCATGCCAAGATCCGCCGCCAGCGCCGCACGCTCATTTCCATCGGCGCTGCCCGGCCCGACCTGCGCAAGCCCCTGTGGGATGCCTGCCAGACGCTGCAGGCCATCGAGCAGCGCCTGCGCAACGACCCCGCCCTGCCCCTCGACACCCTGCGCGGCTGCGAAGGCGCCGGTGCCGCGGCCTATTTCCCCGCATTTTTCCAAGCCTTTCCTCCACGCATCCGGCCTGCGGCACGGAACCGGCGCCCACCGCGCGACCCTGTCAACGCCACCCTCTCGCTCGGTTACACCCTGCTCTACGGCCTGGCCGTGAACGCCTGCTGGAGCGCCGGGCTCGACCCCGCCATCGGCGCCCTGCACGCTCCAGCCCACGGCCGGGCGGCGCTCGCCTGCGACCTCGTCGAACCCCTGCGCGGTCAGGTCGACGAATGGATCTGGCAACTCTTTCGTCGCGAACTCCTGCGCCCAGAGCACTTCGGCCTCGAAGGCAGCGGTGCATGCCTGCTCGGCAAAGCCGGTCGCGCCGTTTTCTGGCGCGAATGGGAATGGCGCAGCAGACGCTGGCAAAAGCTGCTCGATCGCTATGCCCAGCGCCTCGCCCGCGAGTTTTCCCAGCGCAGCCCCACTTTCGATCTCCTCGACGACTGGGAGTCCTCATGAACGACGCTCCCCATCCCACCCCCGATGCGCTCGACGCCTTCGGCCGCCCGCTCCTCATCCTGCCCAACGACGAAGTCACTGTCGCACTCGACGGTACCGAGCGCCTCATCCTGCGCACCCGCGATGGCAACGCCCGCCACGCAACCGGCCGCCGCGGCCCAGGGAGCCCCCGCATGAGCACGAGCGTTTTCATCGAGCCGCTGGATGTGCTGTTCCTGCGCGGCAACAAGCTGTTCGGCGACCCGGGCAGTTTCGGCGAAGCGATGATCCCGCCCTGGCCGTCGGTCGCGGCCGGCGCGCTGCGTTCGCGCATGCTGGCCGACGCGGGCATTGATCTCGCCGCCTTCGCGCGCGGCGAGGTGGATCACCCCAGCCTGGGCACGCCGGCCACACCCGGCCCATTCACCGTCACCGGCTTTCATTTGACGCGTCGGCACGCCGATGGGCGCGTGGAATTGCTGATGGCGCCGCCGGCCGATCTGGTGGTGTTCGCGGCGGAGGGCGACCAGCCGTTCCGGGTGCAGCGCATGGCGCCGACCGCGCCCGCCGCCGGGCTCGCCAGCTCGGCCGAGCTGCCGCGGCTGCCGGTGCTGGCGCAGGCGGATCGGCACAAGCCGGCCGGCGGCTATTGGCTGACCGAAGCAGGTTTCGGGAAATATCTAGCTGGACGAGTGCCCGACGATGCCCAGATCGACTGGGTCAAATCGAACGCGCTGTGGCAGTTTGAGCATCGCGTCGGCGTCGGGCTGGACGCCGCGCAACGCCGCGCCAAGGATGGTCAGTTGTTCTCGATGCAGGCGGTGGCGATGCTCAAACGGGGTCACCGCCTGGACAGGCGCGACGAGAAAGAGCAGCCGATGGGGTATGACGTGGGCTTTCTCGCCACCGTCAGCGGCGCCGAGCCGCCGACCTCCGGCCTCGTGCGCCTGGACGGTGACGGCCGCGCCGCGGCGCTGCATCCGGTGAACGACTACCGGCTACCGGCGCCGGACTACGAGGCCATCGTCGCTGCCAGGCGTTGCCGGCTGCTGCTGACCAGCCCCGGCCTGTTCGCGGCCGGCTGGCTGCCCGCTGGCGCGAACCCTGACACCCGCCGCGCCGATGGCGCCATCCGCTTCGACCTGCACGGGGTTTCCGGCTGGCTCGTGTGCGCCGCCGTGCCGCGCGCCGAGGTGGTGTCGGGCTGGGACCTGGCGCGCTGGCTGCCCAAGGACGCGCTGCGCGCCGCGCCCGCCGGCAGCGTCTGGTGGCTCGAAGACCTCGACGCCCCGCCCGATGCGCTTCGCAAGCTTGCCGAAACCGGCCTGTGGCGCGAGCCCTGCGACGATGCCGCCCGGCGCGCCGAAGGCTTCAACCGCATCGCCCTTGCCACCTACTGACCACGCCCAGGGAGTTCTTTCAATGTTCCAGCAACACGCAGCCCTGTTTCTGTACGCCGTCAGCCCGGTCCACATGGGCGCCGGGCAGGCCATCGGCGTCATCGACAACCCGATCCAGCGCGAACGTCACACCGGCCACCCCTGCTTTGCAGGCTCCGGCATCAAGGGAGCGCTGCGGCATAACTTTGAGGCCATCGGCGGCGATCCCAAGCTGATCGACCCCCTGTTCGGTCCGGAATCCAACAGCGGCGAGCTGCACGCTGGCGCTATTAGCTTCGGCGATGCCCAGCTCGTCGCGCTGCCGGTGCGTTCGCTCAAGGGCGGTTACGTCTACGCCACCTGCCCGCAGGCGCTGGCGCGGGCGCAGCGGTTGCTGCACCTCACTGGCGCTGCGGCGAGCTGGCCGGCGCTCACCGTCGAACCCGGCCACTGCCTCCTCGCCAATCCCACCCTGTTGTCGGGAGACAAGCTGCATCTGGAAGCCTTCGAGTACACAGCCAAGGTGAGCCAGCAATTGCCGGCGCTGTCGGCCGATCTCGCCGCCAGGGCGCTGCCGGCTGATCCCGCCTATGCGTTTTTCGTCGACAAGCTCAAGACCGATCTGGTGGTGCTGTCCGACACCGACTTCGGCTACTTCGCCGAGCACGCGATGCTGGTGGAACCACATGTGCGCATCGACGAGAACACCGGCACCGCCGCCGACGGCGGGCTGTTCTACACCGAGAACCTACCGCCGGAATCGCTGCTGATCGCGCCGCTCATGGCCAGCCAGACGCGCACCAGCAGGAAAAAGGATGAAAAAGAAGGCTGGGAAAACGATGCCAAAGAGGTGCTGATCAAGCTCACCAACCTGATCACTGCCAAACCACTGCTCCAGCTCGGCGGCGACGCCACCACCGGCCGCGGACTGGTGCTGGCCAAAGTGGTGGAGGGCTGAACATGGCGACGCTCGAACAACTGCGCGCGCAGGATGCGTGGACGAAGGCGGCTGACGGCATCGCCCGGCACGGCAAGGATTACGTAAACAACGCCAAAGGCCTGCCGGCGCTGATCATGAATTCCGGCCTGATGCAGGTGATGGCCTACCTCGAAGACAAGGGCGGGCGTCATCACACCCTCGCCCAGCACCTGCGACTGTGGCTGCAAGGCCGCTTTCGGCAACAGATCACCAACGCCGACTTCGAGCCGTTCATGCAGGCGCTGATGCATGCCACGCCCGCCGACTACCAGGCCATCACCGCCGAAGCCTTCGCCTGGTTGCGCTGGCTGCGGCAGATGGCGGCGGCGCGCAATGGCAACGAGGATTGACGCCGTGGCGTCTCAGGCCAGACCGAGCAGGCGCTGGTACGCCGCGCAGGTCAGCAATTCGAAGCCGGCCCGGCCGTGGCGGCGCAGCATCTCGCGCACCAGCTCGCTCTTGGTGCGGTGTGCCGCCGCCAGGCGGTTCGGCTCGGCGTCGAAGTCGTCATCGATGCGGATGGTTAGCGTAGTCATGACGCCCACCCGAATGGCACAGTAAACCCCATGTACGACAGACAATGTAGCGTAAAGGTGATTCGATGAGCATTGCTGCGGTTCCAAACTATCTCGGTACCGATTTCAGCGGTGCCTCGCCAGGGATGCGGTTCGGCATGTACTTGCCGATCTGGACGAACAGAGCTGATCAGGAGCAGGAAGTCAAAGATCGGGCTGCCAAAAAGAGCCGGGAGGGACAGGAAATTGCCGCGCTTCTGGAACGCCAGGGCATGGATGCGACCATTGCTCAACTCGCGCGCCAGGAGCGCAATCGCCTGCCAGGGCTATGGGAGAAAAATGACTTTGCCGCCCGCGAAGCTTGGAAGAAAGTCACACAGCTGACGCCCTCCGATCGCGCGGGCATGCACGCCCTGCACGTGCGCCAGCAACACCTGTTCGGCACGGTTCCGCCTGCCGAAGGGCTGTATCTGGACGCCAAGGCCACCGCGCCCTTCACCACGGGTCTTGGTAACGAGCATCCGCTGGAAAACGGCTTTGCCTTCCTGAACCCCTACGGCCTGCCCTATCTGCCCGGCTCTGGCGTCAAGGGTGTGCTGCGCCAGGCGGCGCGGGAGTTGGCCGGCGGCGAGTGGGGCAATACGCACGGCTGGCGGGGTGATGACGAAAAATCGTTTTCCGTCGTAATCCAGAAAAAGACCGTCGCGCTTTCAATGTGCGACGTGCTGTTCGGCCGCGAAACCCGAGATGGAGACGCCGAGCACGTCCGCGGCGTGCTGTCGTTCTGGGACGTGATTCCGCAGATCGAGGGCGACAGCCTGCACGTCGAGATCATGACCCCGCACCAGGGGCACTACTACCAGCAAAATCGCGATCGCAAGACCGGCGACAGCGTCTCGCCCCACGAATCCGGCCAGCCCATCCCGATTCCGTTCCTCACCGTGCCGCCCGGCTCCGGCTTCGCCTTTCACGTGGTCTGCGATCTGCCTCGCCTGCGCCGGCTGGCGCCTGAACTGGCGCAGGACGACCGGTGGAAAACACTGCTCACCGCCGCCTTCGCGCATGCCTTCGACTGGCTCGGTTTCGGCGCCAAAACCGCCGTGGGCTACGGGGCGATGCAGCGGGACACAGCCGCCGAAGCCGAATACCACCAGAAACTGCAGGCCGAGGAAACGAAAGCGCGCAAGCAGGCCGAGCTCGGCGCCATGACGCCCCAGCGCCGTCGCATCCAGGAATTCATCGACTACGCCGAGAAAGAACTGCAGCGTTCCCCTCGGCCCAAGAGCAAAATCGGGCAGAAAGACTACCAGGAAGCCCAGAAGCTCGCCAAAGACGCCCAAGCCCCCGAGTGGAGCCCCGAGGATCGCGCCGCCGCACGCAAGGCGATCGAAGACTATCTGCCGCGCCTTGCCGACATCTCGCTCAGGGATGTGCGCAAAAGACTCGAACTCGACAAGCTGGCCCCACCCCTCCCTTCCTCATGAGCCGGACGCCACTGCTTCGCTTCCGTGTGCCGGTGCGCTTCGCGCAAGCGCCCCAGGGGCGATTCCTCGGCAACGAGCTGCGCAGTGCCTTCGGTTGGGCCCTGCGGCGGCTGTCCTGCCTCACCGCCGCTCCTTCCTGCCAGGGGTGCCCGATTCGTCGCCGCTGCGCCTACGGCGTGGTCTTCGACCCCGAGGCTCCAAGCGCACCGCTGCATCCTTCCCTGCGCGACGGCATTCCTGCCTACGTGGTAGAACCCCCACCGTATGGGCCCAGCGCCACGCCAGATTCCGCCATCTTCGCTCTCACCTTGCTCCCGCCGGCAGTTCCCTACGCCAGCGCCATCGAACGGGCACTGCGCCGGGCCTGGGTCGACAATCCTCGCCTGCTTGGTGGCTGCCGGGCAAATGGGCCACTCGAACGCGAGACGCTCCCGCCGGCTGCGGAATCGGCCGACGAAGACACCGGCGAGCGCCTCGTGCTCGAATTCGACACCCCGCTACGCGTGGAACAGCACGGCACGGTCGTCGCCGACGCCAACCGGTTGCGCCCAGCCGACCTCGCCCGCCTGCTCGTGCGCCGGCTGCAGCAATGGGACCAGCTCAGCGGCGAGCGCCTGTCTCCCCTTGCGACCGACCCGGCCCTGTGGCAGGCGATCACGATCGAGACGCGCGGCCTCTTTCCCATCGACCTGCACCGCTACAGCCGCAGCCAAGGGCGCAGCCATCCCCTGGGAGGTCTCATCGGCCCCCTCGAAGTGCGTGGCCCCCGCGCAAACCTGCGGGCCCTGCTGCCGCTGCTACGACACGCCGAACCCTTGCATCTGGGCAAGCGCACCGCCTTTGGGCTGGGGCGATTTCACCTGCGCTGGGGCTAGCCATCCCTTCTGAACCGCCCCTGGCGGAAGTTGGCTACAATCCCCACCATGCCCCAGCCATCCCCGCCGCGAGACAAGACGACATGGCGTTGAACACCGAGCATCTGCGCACCACTCTGCGCGCCCTGGAAGCCGCCGTCGAGCGATTCCGCCATGCCGAAAGCGTCGGCAACGAGCTCGAGCGGGAAATCCTGCGCATGGCCATCGTCAAGGGGTTCGAACTCTCGCAAGAAGTCTGCTTCAAACTGCTCAAACGTCGGCTCAAGGAATACGGTCACACGGCCCGCCAGATCGAGAGTCTGCTTTTCAAGGACGTCTTGCGTCTGGCGGCCCGGCACGGTCTCTTGACCCTCGAAGAAACCGAGCGCTGGTTCGCCTATCGGGACAACCGCAACGATACCGCCCATGACTACGGCGAAGCGTTCGTCGCGGAGACGCTGGCGCTCATCCCCGATTTTCTGCGCGATGCCAGGGCGCTCGAATCACGCCTTACCACCGAACCGGGCGAGGATCGAACTCCATGACCGATCTTCCTTCCCTCGACCTGCCCGCCCGCTATCTGGACGAGGTCCGCACCCTTTTGCGGCGCCACGTTCCCGGCCATGAGGTCTGGGCTTACGGCAGCCGGGTGAAGGGCGACGCGCACGCGGCAAGCGATCTCGATCTGGTCGTGCGCGACCCGCTCGACCCGCAGCGTCCCTGCCCGGCGCTCCTGACGCTACGCCGCGCCTTGCGCGACAGCGACCTGCCGATCTCGATCGATGTGCAGGACTGGGCGCGCCTGCCCGAAACGTTTCGCCAGGAGATCGAACGGGGCTACGTCGTCATCCAGCAGGGGGAGGTTCCGTCTGGTTCATCCCCCGCCGCGCCAGCAGCTCCCGCGCGTGCTCGCGGGTCGTATCGGTGATTTCCAGCCCGCCCAGCATGCGGGCGATCTCCTCGACGCGGGCGGCCGGTTCGAGCGCTTCGACGCGGGTGTGCATGGCACCACCCTCTTCCTCTTTCCATACGCGCAGCTGCCAGTCGGCCCAGGCGGCCACTTGCGGCAGGTGCGTCACCGCCAGCACCTGGCGGTCGCGGCCGAGCTGCCAGAGCGAGCGGCCGACGATCTCGGCCACCGCGCCGCCGATGCCGACGTCGACTTCGTCGAAGATGAGCGTGGGCGTGTCGCTCGCGCGGCTGGCGATCACCTGGATCGCCAGACCGATGCGCGAGAGTTCCCCGCCCGAGGCCACGCGGGCAAGGGGCGCGAGCGCCTGGCTCGGGTTGGCGGCAACGCGAAATTCCACCCGCTCCAGGCCCGTGGCCGCAGGCTCGCCGGGCACGAGCGCCGCCTCGAAGCGCCCGCCTTTCATCGCCAGCGTCTGCATTGCCGCGCTCACTTCGGCCGAGAGCCATTCGGCCGTCTCGCGCCGGCGCTCGCCGAGCGCGCGGGCGGATTCGAAGTAGGCCGACTCGGCGGCGCGCGCTTCGCGCTCCAGCCGCTCGAGGTCGGCGCTCTCTTCCAAAGCGGCGAGGCGCTCGCGCCAGCGCTCGGCAAGGGCGAAAAGTTCCTCCGGCGGCACGCGGTAACGGCGGGCGAATTCGTCGATGGCGGCAAGACGCCGTTCGAGTTCGGCAAGCCGCGCCGGATCGAGCTCGAAGGCGTCGAGATAGCGCCGAAGGCTGGCGGCGGCTTCCTGCACGCCGATGCGCGCCTCGCTCACCAGCTGCACGGCTTCGGCCAGGCGGGCGTCGTAGTCGAGGCTGCCGGCGAGCGCGCGTTCGGCCTGCCCCAGCAATCCTTGCGCCGAGGGTTCGTCTTCGCTGAGCAATGCCGCCGCCTGCGCCACCTGTTGCAGCAGCTGCGCCGCATGCGCGAGCCGCCGGTGTTCCTGCTGCACTTCTTCCCATTCGCCGGGACGCAGCGCCAGCCGCTCCCACTCCTGCAGCTGCCACAGCAGACGCTCGCGCTCCTCGCCCAGGCTCGCCTGCCGCTCGCGCGCCTGAGCAAGCCGTTCGCGTGCCGACTCCCAGGCGACGAAACGGCGCCGCACCTCCTCGGCGAGCGCCTCGGCTCCGGCGAGCCGGTCGAGCATGCGCCGCTGCACCGCGCCTTCGAGGAGCGCGTGGTGGGCGTGTTGGCCGTGGATGTCGGCGATCCAGGCACCGAACTCGCGCAGGGCCGCCGCTGGCACCGGCACGGCCTCGATCCACGCACGCGAGCGGCCCGAGCGCTCGATGTTGCGGCGCAAAAGGATCGTGTCGCCCTCGGCTTCGATGCCGTGTGCCTCGAGCCAGGCGCGCGCCTCCGCCGCTGGCGGCAGGGTGCATTCGAGCGCCACTTCGGCCCGTTCGGCTCCCTGGCGAATCACCTCGGCGCTGGCGCGCCCGCCGAGCAGCAGATCGAGCGCATCGAGCAGGATGGACTTGCCCGCGCCGGTCTCGCCGGTGAGCACGCCGAAGCCGGGCGCGAAATCGAGCGCCAGCTCGCGCACCAGCACAAACTCGCGGATGGTCAGGCGAACGAGCACTTCCTCCCCCTTGCGCCGCCTCAGCCGCGAGGCAGTGCGCTCCAGTGCAGTTTCTCGCGCAGCATGGCGAAATAGCAGTATTGCCGCGGATGCAGCAGCCGCACGCCGCGCTGCGCCCGCTGGATGCGCAGCACGTCGCCCGGCAGCATCTCGATGCGCCCCTGCCCGTCGAAATGCACGTCGGCCATGTGACCCGGCAGGAGTTCGATTTCTATGGTACAGCGATCGGGTAAAGTGACCGGCCGCGCCGTGAGCGCGTGCGGGCACAGCGGCACCAGGGCGATGCCGTCCACCCCGGGGTGCAGGATGGGCCCGTTGGCCGAGAGCGCGTAGGCGGTGGAACCGGTGGGCGTGGCCACGATCATGCCGTCGGAGCGCTGGGTATAGACGTAGGCGCCATCTACGGTGAGGCGGAATTCGATCATCCGTCCCAAGTCGCCCTTGTTCACCACGATGTCGTTGAGGGCATGGCTCGAGGTGAGCACCTTGTCGCCGCGCAGCAGCTGCCCCAAAAGCATGGAGCGCACTTCTTCCTGATAGTCGCCCGCGAGGATCTCGGCGAGCCGTTCCTGCGCCTCGTCGCGCGGGATGTCGGTGAGAAAGCCGACCCGCCCCTGGTTGATGCCCACGAGCGGCACGTCGTGATGGACGAGATGGCGGGCGGCGTTCAACATCGTGCCGTCCCCGCCGACGATCACCGCCAGGTCGATCTGGGTGCCCAGGCGCGCGTAGGGCAGCGCGGGGAAAGGAGCGCAGTTGCCGAGCGAACTCGCCGTCTCCGCCTCGATCAAAACGTGATAACCTCGTTCGTGCAGAAACCGCGCCGTCTCGACCAGCGCCGCGGCGACTTCCGCCGATTGGTGCTTGCCGATCAAACCGATGGAGGTAAATGGATTCGCCATGCCCCGGATTATTCCACAACTCGGCCACCATCGGCGCCGTCGCGCGGCGAACTTCCGGAGGGAAGCGCCATGATGCTCGACCCGCGCAGTCGCATCCTGCTCAAGACGTTGATCGAACGCTACATCGCCGAAGGACAACCGATCGGTTCGCGCACCCTGTCGCGCGCAAGCGGTCTCGACCTGTCTCCGGCCACGGTGCGCAACGTGATGAGCGACCTCGACGAGCTGGGGCTCGTCTATAGCCCGCACGCCTCGGCCGGGCGCGTGCCCACGGCCAAGGGGTACCGCTTCTTCATCGACGCGCTGCTCACCGTCGCCCCGCTCGAAGACGAGACCCGCGCCGAGATCGAGGCCAACCTCCAGCCCGACCAGCCGCAAAAGCTCCTGCGGAAAGCCTCCGAGCTGCTCTCGGAGCTCACCCACTTCGCCGGCGTCGTCATCGTGCCGCCGCGCGACCAGGAGCGCGTGCGCCAGATCGAGTTCGTGCCCTTGAGCGGCAACCGGGTGCTGCTGATCGTCGTCACCCAGAGCGGCGACGTGCAAAACCGCCTGCTGCACACGCCCCGCCCCTTCAGCGCGGGCGAGCTCGAGCAGGCGAGCAACTTCCTGAGCAGCCGCTTCGCCGGCCACACGCTCGACGAGATCCGCACCCACTTGCGCGACGAACTGGCCAAGCTGCAAGACCACGTCTCCGAACTCATGCGCCTGGCGCTCTCGCCCACTGCGCTCACCGACGAGGACGAAGACTGCCTGGTGGCCGGCGAGACGAACCTGCTCGAAGTCGACGATTTCACCACCAACATGCAGCACCTGCGCGAACTCTTCCGCCTGTTCGAGGAGCGCACGGGGCTGCTGCAACTCCTCGAGCTCGCCCAGCGCGCCCGCGGCGTGCAGATCTTCATCGGCGCCGAATCTGGGCTGGAGGAGCTCGAAGGCTGTTCGGTGATCACCGCCAACTATACTTTCGACGGACGCATGCTCGGCTCGATCGGCGTCATCGGGCCCAACCGCATGGCCTACGACCGCGTGATTCCCATCGTCGAGCTCACGGCGCAGCGCCTGTCGCAAGCGCTCGCCGCCACCGCCGAAGAACGCTGAAGGAGCCTGCATGGCCCGTTACGCCCCCGAGCCCCCCTTTCGCCACGACCGGCCACAACGCACGGGCGTGGTGCTCGTCAATCTCGGCACCCCTGCCGCCCCCACCCCGGAAGCCGTGCGTCCTTTCCTGCGCGAATTCCTCTCCGATCCGCGCGTCATCGAGCTGCCGCGCTGGCTGTGGCAGACGATTCTGCACCTCTTCATTCTGCCGCGCCGCCCCAAGGCGAACGCGCAGAAGTACGCCAGCATCTGGCTCGACGAAGGCTCGCCGCTCGAAGTCTATACCGAGCGGCTCACGCACGCGCTGGAATCCCATTGGACCGAGCGCGGGCGCGAACCGCTCGTGCGCTGGGCCATGCGCTATGGCGAACCGAGCGTGGCCAAAGTGCTCGCCCGCATGAAAGAAGAAGGTCTGCGACGCCTGCTCGTGGTACCGCTCTACCCCCAGTATTGCGCCAGCACCACGGCTTCCGTGTTCGACGCCGTGGCCGCCGAGCTCATGAGATGGCGCGACGTGCCCGAGCTGCGGCTCGTGCGCCACTGGCACGACGACCCCCGCTACCTCGAGGCGCTCGCGCAGACGCTGGAAACCCACTGGGCGCAGCATGGCCGCCCCGACAAGCTGATTCTCAGTTTCCACGGCATGCCGCGGCGCACGCTGGAACTGGGCGACCCCTACCACTGCGAATGCCACAAGACGGCGCGGCTCGTGGCCGAGCGGCTTCGGCTCGCCCCCGACCAATGGCTCGTCACCTTCCAGTCGCGCTTCGGGCGCGCCCGCTGGCTCGAACCCTATACCCAGCCCACCCTGGAGCGGCTCGCCCGCGAGGGAGTGGCGCGCGTCGACGTCCTCTGCCCCGGCTTTGCCACCGATTGCCTCGAAACGCTGGAAGAGATCGGCATGGAATGCCGCACCGCTTTTCTCGAGGCCGGCGGCAAGCAATTCCATTACGTCCCCTGTCTCAACGATTCCCCTTTCTGGGTCGAGCGCTTTGCCGCCCTCCTCGAAGACCACCTCGGCCAGTGGCCCGACCGCACACCGGCCACGGACGAAGAACTGCAGGCACGCCTCGCGCGGGCCAAGGCCATGGGAGCAAAACAATGAAACCCGGATTCTGGATGCTCATCCAGTGGCTGCTCAACGCGGTGGCGCTGATGGTCACCGCCCAGCTCGTCGACGGCATCACCATCACCGGATTCGTGCCGGCGCTGGCAGCAGCGCTGGTGCTCGGCCTCATCAACCTCTTCCTCAAGCCGGTGCTCCTCATCCTCACCCTGCCGGCGAGCATCCTCACGCTGGGCCTCTTTACCCTCATCCTCAATGCACTGCTCTTTTGGGCAGGAACGGGATTGGTGGCCGGCGTCGTGGTCGAGGATTTCTGGTCGGCCTTCTGGGGCGCCATCGTCTATAGCCTCCTCACCTGGATCGTGTCGCTGGCGCTGTCACCGCGCGGCACCGACACCATCGTGATCAAGATTCAGCGCCGCGACTGAACGAGTCACAAAGGCGCTTCCAGCCCGGACGAGCGCAGCACCCGGCGTGCGATCGCCGCTTCCAGCATGGCCCCACCCGACGGATCGACGAGGGTGAAGCGCGAGCGGGCGCGGGTGATGCCGGTGTAGACGAGCTCGCGCGTGAGCACGGGGCTGGGGACATCGGGCAGCACCAGCACGGCATGGCCGAACTCCGAACCCTGCGACTTATGCACGGTGAGGGCGAACACCGTCTCCACCTCGGGCAGGCGGCCGGGCAGCACCCAGCGCAGTCCAGCGGCGGCGGCAAAGGCCACCATCAGCCGCGGCGCCTTTCCCTCTGGGCCGGGCAAGGCGAGCGTCACCCCCACGTCGCCGTTCATGAGGCCCAGGGCGTAGGAATTGCGCGTCATCAGCACCGGACGCCCCTCGTACCATCCCTGCTCGTCGGGCAGCAGCCCCGCGCGACGCAACCAATGAGCGATGCGCCGGTTCATTTCTTCCACCCCCCAGGGTCCCTCGCGCACGGCGCACAGCACCTGGAACCCTCCATAAGCCGCGAGCACCGCCCTTGCCCAGTCGTCCCAGGCTGCCGGCGGTGCTTCGGGCGGCGGGCGACGCTCATGCAGGTCACGCAGATAGAGGGCATGACCCGCTGGGCTTTCTTTCGTGCCGCAGACGAGCCGGCGCAGCGCCTCGTCCTCCTGGCTTTGGGGAACGAGGAGCGCCACGGTTTCGGATGCCGGCGGAACGGGCGCGGCCAGGGCGCGATCCCCTTCACCCAGCGCGTCCGGATCGCCCGCGAGGGTCCCTCGCAGAACCCTCCGCGCCGCGGCCGCATCGCCCCGATTGACCGCCGCCGCGAGCTGGCCGATGGCGCTCTCGGCAGCGAAGCGATGGCTTTGGCGCAGCATGGCGATCGCCTGATCGAGCGCCGTACCCTCGGGATCGACGTAAACGGGGGCATCGGATGGGCCATTCTCTGGGGCGAATCCCTCCGGAAGTTCCGCTCCGACCGTCTCGCGTAACCAGGCGATCGTCTCGGGCGTATAGTGCCCCTCGTCGGCGCGCCGGCACAGACCGCCGAGCACGGCACCGGCCTCGACGGAAGCGAGCTGGTCCTTGTCGCCGAGCAGCACCAGCTGCGCCCCCCGAGGCAAGGCCCGCAGCACGGCCGCCATCATTTCCAGATCGACCATCGAAGCCTCGTCGATCACCAGCACGTCCAGCACCAGGGGGTCGGCCTCATCATGGCGGAAGCGACGCGACCCGGCGCGGGCACCCAAGAGACGGTGCAGCGTCGAGACGTTTCTCGGCAGCGAATCGCGGATTCGTTCGCCCTGCGGCAGCGCCTCCCACGGCAGCCGTTCGAGCGACTGCCCGATCGATTCGCTCAGCCTCGCGGCCGCCTTGCCGGTGGGCGCAGCGAGCCGGATGCGCAGCGGCGCCTCGCCCCGCCCCGGCAAGCCCCCTTGCAGGGCGAGCGCCTGCAGCAAGGCGATGAGACGCACCACGGTGCTCGTCTTGCCCGTGCCGGGACCGCCGGTGATCAGCGCAAAGCGCCGCCGCAGCGCGAGCGCACAGGCAAGCCGCTGCCACACGTCCCCCTCGCCCACAGGGAAGAGCGTCTCGAGGATCGCTCGCACCGGCTCCGGTGCGAACGGCACGGTTTCCCGCACCCGCGTAAGGATCCCCTGCCGCACGGCGCGCTCGTTGTCCCACTGGCGGCGCAGGTAGAGTCGGTGGCCCCGAAGCACGAGCGGCGCCGCTTCTTCCTCCTCCCCCTGTCCCACCAGGTCGGGGCAGTCGAGTTCGCCGAGCCAGGCTTGGCGCGAAATCCCCTGAACCGCCCCCGCCGGCGTCGGCAACCCGCCCGCATCGCGCAACGGGATGGCCAAAGTGAAAACCGGATCGTCGGCAAGCGCAGCGAGATCGAGGCACACGTGGCCGCGCCCCAACTGGTGGCTCGCCAGGGTTGCGGCAAGGATCGCCCGTGACGGCGCCTGCGGCACTTTTTCCTGCAGGAATCGTGCAAAGGCCGCATCGAGCGGCCGCAACCAGCCATCCTGCACCCAGCGCGCCAGATCGTCGCGCAGATCTGCCTCGTTCATGTCAGTCTCCCGCCGGGGCCATCGAGGAGATCGTCGAGCCCGTCGAGCAGCGGCGCCGTGGCTTGCTCGAACAGCACTCCTTTGGCCGGCCCGTGGATGCCGCGCAGGAAGAGCAGCCCCGCCCCGCCCAGATGGCGCTGCGGTTCGTAATCGGGCAGGCGCACGCGCAGGTGCCGGTGCAGGGCATGCAGGTAAAGGGCGTATTGCAGGTCGTAGCGCCCCTCGAGCACGGCCGCCTCCAGGGCCGTCCGCCCGTAGGCGGCGTCCGTCGCCCCCAGGACGTTGGACTTGTAGTCGAGCACGTAATGGCGCCCCTCCCAGCAAAAGACGAGGTCGATGAACCCTTTGATCATGCCCTTGATCCGCCCCGGCGTCAGCCTCGGGCGCTCCGCTCCCTTCAAGGTGTGCCGCTGCACCAGGGCATCCAGCGCATCGATGCGGGTCTCGGGCACCGAGAACCAGAATTCCATCTCTGGCAGATAGTCGGAAAGCGTGGCCAATTGGCACGTCCCCCCTCCCGGCAAAGGCAGATTAGCCTGCATCACCGTCAGGAGCCAGTGGGTGAGCAGCTCGACGTGCGCCGTCCAGCCGCGCACCGCGCAGCGCCGCGCCACCTGGTCGCGCAGCCGCATCCCGCCGTCGGCGCACACCGTGGCAAACCCTTGGCGTGCCGCCCATTCGAGCAGACCGTGGAGGAAGGTGCCGGTCGCCGCTCCCGGCGGCAGGGCGTGGATCCCCGTCGCCGGCGCCGTCGGCCCCGGTGGGGGCGCATGGACGAGCTCGCGCACCTTGGCTTCGTCCGGTGTCTGCGGGTCGGCCGCAAGCGTGCTGCGCAGTCCCGAGTAGCTGGAGATCCCCCACGAGGCGAAGATCCGGCGGCGCGGCGTACGCGCCGGCCCCAAGGTGATTCCTTCCCCGTCCGCCGGCAGGCGTTCCTCGCCAGGAACCGGCACGGGTGCGATCACGAGGAAATCGCATCCCTCGGCGAGCGAGTCCAGCTTCTGGCGCACCTCCGGCACGGAATCGCCCTGCCGCACGCCCAAGGCATAGCCCATGGCGCTCGCGTGCAGGTTCTCCAGCGCCCCCACGCCGATCCATGTGGCGAAACGCGCCCGGGTGAGCGCCACGTAGAGCTTGCGCAGATCCTCGGCCAGACGCTCGCGCTCGGCGCAGGCCAACGCCGTTTCGTCAGCACGGAGCGATACCTGCCGCCGCCCCGCTTCATCGTGCCAGACGAGGGGCAGATCGTCCTTCTTGACCTGCCGGAACGAACAGGCGAAGGGCAGGAAGACGAGCGGATACTCCAATCCCTTGGCCTTGTGCACCGTCACCACCTTGACGAGCGCCTCGTCGCTCTCCAGGCGCAGCTGCCGCTCCTCGGCGCCCTGCCCACCGTCCTGGCGCGCCTCGGCCAAGGCGCGGATGAGGGCATGTTCGCCGTCCAACCCGCGGCTCATCTTCTGCAAGAGCTCGCTCAAGTGCAGCAGGTCGGTGAGCCGCCGCTCGCCGCTGTCCCCCTCGGGCGTCTCCCCCGCGAGCAGTCGCGCGGGCACGTCGAAGTCATGCATCAACCGGCGCAGCATGGGCAATACCCCTTGCCGCCGCCACAGATCGCGATAACCGAGAAAGCGCGCCACTTCCGCTTCCCAGGCAAGGACATCGCGCTCCAGCACATCGATTTCTTCCCATGACCGCCCGAGCGTGGCGCTCGCCAGGGCCGAGCGCAGGCGCGCATCGTTCTGCGGCTCGGCGCAGGCCTCGAGCCAGCGCTGCAGGTCGGCCGCCGCGGGGCTCGCGAACACCGAGCTACGCTCGGAGAGATAGACGCTGCGCACGCCGCGCCGCGCGAGCGCCGCGCGGATCAGCCGCGCCTCTTCGCCCGTATGCACCAGCACCGCCACGTCGGCGGCCCTCACCGGTCGCATCGTCCCTTTTGCCGGATCGACGAACCCTGCCCGCCCTTCCCGCCCCAGCCGCAGCAGGCGCACGATCTCCTCGGCGCAGCCGTGGGCGAGCAGGTCGCGGTACCCCTTGACGCCGAGCGGCTCCGTCGCTTCTTCCCCTTGCACCCACCACGCCATGAGCGCCGGCGGCCCATTCTCCTCGCAGACGAACTGCTCATTTAACCCATTTGCCTCCGCCCGCAGGAAAGGCAGAAGATCCTCTCCCTCGGCGGTTCTGAAGAGGAAGGCCCCGGCCTCGCCTTTTTCCTGCGCATTCACAAAGACGCGATTGACCGCCTCCACCATCGCCCGAGTCGAGCGGAAATTGCGCCGCAGGGTGTAGCGCCGCTCGCCGCAGGCCCGGCGCGCTTCGAGATAGGTGTAGATGTCGGCGCCGCGAAAGGCGTAGATCGCCTGCTTGGGGTCGCCGATGAGGATGAGGGCAGTCTGCGGGTCGTTCTCCTGCGGCGCATAGACCGCCTCGAAGATACGGTACTGCACCGGGTCGGTGTCCTGGAATTCATCGATGAGCGCCACCGGGAAGGACTGCCGGATGCGCGCAGCGAGCCGGGCCCCGTTGGGCCCGCGCAGCGCCTGGTCGAGACGGGTGAGCAGATCGTCGAACCCCAGCTGCGCCCGCCGCCGCTGCAGCACGGAAAAACGCTGCGCCACCCAACGCGCCGCATGCCGAAGGATGCTCGCCTTCCCCTGCTCGCGCAGCCGTTCGAGCTGCGGATGCAGGTTTTCTAGCGCATCGATCGCCTCGTGCCTCGGCGCCTCGCCGCTCTTCCACACCTCGTCCAAACCGGTGCGCGTCAAACGACCCCAAGCTTTTTTGGACAAATCCGGCGCCTCCGCCAAAGGATCGTCGCGCCATCGAGCCAACGCCGCCAGCCAGTCCTGCACGTAGTCGGCGCGCAATTTCCGCCCGTCGATCTCCTTGCGATTGTGCGCCTCATCAAAGAAGGTCTGCAACTCGGGCACCCATTTCCCCCACGGAGCTTTCGCTTCCCTCCATTGCCGCCGGACTTCTTCTGCCACCTCTGCCGGCTCTGGCCCTTCTTCCAGTTCACCGGCCAACGGCAGCAGCCGCGCCAAAGCTCCTTGGAATTTCTCCGGCACGAAGGCGTCCTTGAACCAGCCGCGCAACAGCGCCAGCGATTCGGCCGGCAGCGGCATGAAAAACTCCCGCCAGTAGTCGCGCACCGCCTCGAGCAGCAGATCGTCGGGCTCCGTCTCCAGCGTCTCGCTAAAGAGGCTACCGCTGTCGAAAGCGTGCTCGCGCAGCATGCGGTGGCACCAGCCGTGGATGGTGGAGACCGCCGCTTCGTCCATCCACTCCGCCGCCGCCAGCAGCCGGCGCTCACACCCCGACCAATCCTTTGCCGCATATTGAGCACGCAATTCGCGCAGAAAATCGTCCACCCACTCCGGGGCAGCCTCTGCGGCCGGATGGCCGAACCAGCGCGCCGCCTCGCTCAGGCGCCGACGGATACGCTCACGCAACTCCTTGGTGGCCGCCTCGGTGAAGGTCACCACCAGGATCTCGGGCGGCGTGAGCTCCCGGGAGAAAGCCACCTCCCCGCCGTGCCCCAGCACCAGGCGTACATAGAGCGCGGCGATGGTGTAGGTCTTGCCCGTGCCGGCGCTCGCCTCGATCAGGCGGCTGCCCCATAGGGGGAAACGCAGCACATCGACTTCATTGGCCATTTCCGTCATGCCCGCGCTCCTTTCTTCTCCTCCTTGGCGGCCTCCATGTGCTGCAGCAAAGGCGCGAGCAGCACTTCGACCCAGTGCTCGAACTCGCCGCTCGCGCGCAGGGCGGCGAACGTCGGCCAGGCACGCGCCAGGTAGGGATCCCGGTCACGCTCGCCATCCGTCCTGCCGTGACCTTCGTACACCCTGCGCGCCGCCTCCCACGCTGCCTCCTCGCCTTTGGCCCTCGCTTGCCACCACGCCACCGCCGACTCCACGGCGAAGGGCAGCGGCCGGCGCATGCCCTCGGCCCAGGCGCACAGCAGCGCCGCGAGCGGCTCGGTCGCGTCCCCCTCGGGCAGCAGCGGCCCGAAGGTATAGTCCCCCTTGAGGCTCAGGACGACCGTCTGCGTCGGTCCGACCCCGGCATTGGCCGCCAGATGCTGCACCCAATAGTCCACCAGGCGGTCCTGACGGTATTTATTGTCTTTCACGAGATCGCTCGGTGAGATCAGCACCCGCGCCCGTTCGCCCCCGTCGTTGCGGCGCCATTCCCCCAACCAGTCGGCAAGCTCCAGGCCGCCAGCGGCAAAGCGCACCTCTTCGCCGCCCGCGATTTCCTGCGGCCAACGTTGCAGCGCTTCCCGATAGCGCGCGAAGAGCTCGTCCATCCCCTCCTCGAGTTCCGTCGCCCACAGCGCCCCCAGCCCCCCGGCAGGCAGCACCCCCTGCCGACGAATGCGGCCGATCGCCGCCGTTCGCGCCGCAGCCACGTCCCGTCCCTGCCGCAGGGCCGCGCGCTGCGCGTCGATCACTTCCTGGCGCAGGCTCCACCGCGTCAAGCCATCGAGCGCGAAGGGCTCGGCCTCTTCACTGCCCGGATCCTCCAGTTCGAGGAAGACTTTGAGACGGTCGCGCAGAAAGGTCCGCACCGGGTGGCGCAGGAACTGCGCGAGTTCTCGCACCCGCAGCGGCTCCTCGAGCGAAAGCGGCTGCAACGGCGCAGAAGCAGTCGGCTTTTCTCCCTCACGTCGCGCACGCCATTCGCGCGCATACGTAAAGAGCGCGCCCTGCCCCGGTTCGGGCGGAAAATAGGCCGGACTGAACGGTTGCAGCCGATGCTCGGTCGTGAGCGCCGCCAGCAAATCCTCCCCCCGCACGGGCGCTTCATTTCCCGTCCAACGCCCCGTCCAGCCCGCCGCCAGGTGCTCGCGCAGCTGCGCCACCAGCACGGAAGGCGGCTGCGGCGCATTGTCGGTGATGCGACGCCCCACCCAGGAAACGTAAAAGCGCTCGCGTGCCGACAACAGCGCTTCCAGGAAGAGATAGCGATCGTCCTCGCGCCGCGAGCGGTCGCCCGGACGATAATTGCGCGCCATGAGATCGAAATCGGAGGGCACGCGCGCGCGCGGATAGTCCCCGTCGTTCATCCCCAGCAGATAGACGTGCCGAAAGGGGATCGCCCGCATCGGCATGAGGGTGGCAAAGATCACCCGTCCGGCGAAGAATCGCTGCGACAGCCCCTGCGCCTCCACCCCCTCCAGCCACGGTTCGCGCACCACCGAAAGCGGCAAGGATTCCTCCAGCCCCGCGGCCGCGCACGCGTCCACCCATTCCTGCAGGGCCGTCTCCAGCCGCATCAGGGTGACGGTTTCCTCATCGTCCCCCGCGGCGAAAAAGCGTGCGAGCAACGCCTGCAGCCGCCCGCCCCACTCGGTCGGCGTGGCCGGTTCGCGCAGCTGCTGCCACGCCGTCTCCAACGCCTCCAGTACATCCGCCAGCGGTCCGACGAGCTCCGCCTCCAGCCCGCCGACCTCCGCGAAGGGCTCGATCCCCTTCCAGGCTGGCGCATCGCCCGCCGCATAGCCGTAGAGCATGCGCTCGAGACCGAACCGCCAGGAATTCTGCCGCAGCCACTCCCCGCCTCCCCGCTCGCCCAGACCCAGGTCGCGCCGATGCTCCTCGTTCAGCCCCCAACGGATCTGCGCTTCCTCCACCCAGGAACGCAGGCGCGGCAGCGCCTCATCGTCGATCCCGAATCGCCGGCGCAGTGCCGGCACTTCCAGCAGATCGAGCACCTCGCCCACCCGTGCCCGCCCCTGCGGCAGATCGAGCAGGATCTCCAGCCCCTGCAGCAGCGGATCGCGGGCGCGCAGCCCCTGGTCGGCGAGCGAAAACGGGATGTGGCGCGGATCATCGGGTTCGATCGCACCGAACACCGCCTCGATGTGCGGTGCATAGGCCTCGATGTCCGGCACCATCACGATCACCTCGTCGGGGCGCAGCGTCGGGTCCTCGTCGAAGGCCGCACGCAGCTGATCGTGCAGCACCTCCACTTCCCGCTGCGGCCCATGCGCCACGTGAAAGACGAGGGAACGGTCGTGATCGAGCGCCACGCTCGCCCCCCGCTCCCGCGTTTCGGCCAGGGGACGCAATTCGAGGATGTCTTCCTGCAGCTGCTGCAGCAAAGTTTTCGCCTCCGGCGCCTCGAACCAGTCGAGCCGCCCGCCGCTTCCCTCCACCTTCCCCGCGTAGCGCCGGCGCACCGCCTCCTCGTCGAACTCGTCGAGCAGGGCGATGAAATCCCTTCCCTGCTTGCCCCAGGCCGCGAGCAAGGGGTGACCGTGGCGATGAAGCTCCTCGTCCGGAATGAAATCGGGCTGCCCCTCGCGCCGCTGCCGGCGCTGCCGCCATTTCTCCTGCTGCCGCAATAGCTCGCGCCCATCGACCACGTCGGCCCAATGGTAACGGCAAGGGTTGTGTACGAAGAGCAGCACCGGAATCCAGCGCCCCAGTGCCGCCAGTGCCTCCACCCACTGCTGCGGCAGGCTCGAAATCCCGAAGACGACCAGCCGTGGTGGCAGTCCAGGCGGAGGCGCTCCCTGCCAGGTTCTGACCGCTTCGAGGAAGGCCGAGTGCACGCTTGATCGCGCCGTACGCTCGGCACCCGGCTCGGTACGCGCCACGTCGGCACACAAAAGGCGCCACAGCGCCGCCTGCCAGCGCTGCCCCTCTTCGAGTGGAGATTCCTTGCCGTGCGCGTCGCGCAGCACATCCCGACCCGCGCCCCAGTCCTGCAGCCAGTCGGCGCGATAGACCTGATACTGGTCGAACAGCTCGGCGATGCGCGCCGCCAGCTGATCGCGCTTGCGCAGCGCCCGCTCCTCGCTCACCCGCCGCCGCAGCTTTTCGCCCGGCGCGCCCCCCTTGGCCTGCGTTTCTTCCGCGAGGAAACGGCGCAGTGGCTCATAGACCGGATCCTTCGGTAAACCTCCGAGCAAGCGCAGCAGGCGCCAACGCAGCAAGGGGAGATCGAAGGGCGAGCGCTCCGGCACCGCCTCCGCCCCCAGCACGGCCCGATAACAGCGCCACAGGAACGTCGAGGGCAGGGAAAACTCCAGCGCCGCCGCCACGCCGCAGCCCCCTTCGTTTGCCCCCGCAGCCAGCGCGAGCCGCAGCCACTGCGCCATGGCGTTGCCCTGCACGAGGAAACACTCCGGCACGAGCGGCGGCAGCGGCTCCCGCCCCAGCCAGGCCACCGCCAGCCGGCGCAGGTTCTCGAGCCGGTTGCCGTGAAAGATCAGGAATCCCGCTCCATCAGACATCGTGTTTTCCTCACCCGGATACGCCTACATCGGGAGCATAAGGCGGGCACTCAGCCGACGCAAGAGTGCAAACCCACCGCCGTGACACCGACCCCATCGGCTGGATTTCATGGAACAGAGGCCCCGTGGTTGTAAAATTCCTTTTTTACGGGACCGGAGATCCGCACCGGATCCGTTCCCTTATCGATACCCCCATCCAAGAGGACGCCAGACATGCTCTCTGCCGAGCAACTCGCATCAGCCGCCCATCCTCCCAAAAAATTGCCTTGGTACAGGATCCTCTACGTCCAGGTACTGATCGCAATCGCCCTTGGCATTGCGTTGGGTTATTTCTGGCCCGAGAACGGCGCTGCCATGAAACCTTTGGGCGATGGTTTCATCAAGCTGGTCAAGATGATCATCGCCCCCGTCATCTTTCTGACGGTCGTCACCGGCATCGCCAGCATGAGCAACCTCAGAACGGTCGGACGAGTAGTCGCCAAGGCCATGATCTATTTCCTGACCTTCTCGACCCTGGCGTTGATCATCGGCATGGTGGTCGCCAACGTCCTGCAACCAGGCGCCGGCATGCACATCGACCCAGCCACGCTCGACACGGAAAAAATCGCCGGCTACGTCAGCAAAGCCCATGAAAGTACGATCACGGCTTTCTTGCTCAACATCATACCCTCCACCGTCGTCAGCCCGCTCGTCGAAGGCGACATCCTTCAGGTGCTCTTCGTGGCCATCTTGTTCGGCATCGCTCTTGCTTCCATTGGAGAAGCGGGCAAACCGATCCTGACGTTTTTCGAGCAGCTTACCCTCCCCATCTTCAAACTGGTGGCCATCTTGATGAAGGCGGCACCCGTCGGGGCGTTTGGTGCCATGGCGTTTACGGTAGGCAAGTACGGCATCAAATCCATCGGCAACATGGCCTATCTGATCTTCGCTTTCTACCTTACCGCCTTCTTCTTCGTCACCGTCGTGCTGGGGCTCGTCGCGCGCTACAACGGGTTCTCCATCTTCAAGCTTTTGCGCTACATCAAGGATGAATTGTTACTCGTGTTGGGCACGAGTTCATCGGAATCGGCTCTGCCCAACTTGATGCGCAAACTGGAAAAAGCAGGTTGTGGCAAATCGGTCGTCGGTCTGGTCGTGCCTACGGGTTACTCCTTCAACCTCGACGGCACCAACATCTACATGACGATGGCCGCCCTTTTCATCGCCCAGGCGCTCGACATCCAATTGAGCCTGTCGCACCAAATCCTGCTGTTGCTCGTCGCGATGATCAGCTCGAAAGGAGCTGCGGGCGTCACGGGCGCGGGATTCATCACTTTGGCCGCCACGCTGGCAGTGGTCCCCGAAGTACCTGTGGCCGGCATGGCGCTGATCTTGGGCATCGACCGATTCATGTCCGAATGCCGCGCACTCACCAATTTCATCGGCAACGCCTGCGCAGCCATCGTCGTGGCCCGCTGGGAAGGGCAATTGGACAAGGAAAAACTAGAATTCGCGCTCGATCATCCCGACGCCATCGATCTCGAAATGCAGGTCGGACCAGAGGTCGTCGACTGAAGAACGGCAGGAGCGGCGCCTGCCGCTCCTTGCCTTTCACGATGCGATCTGACGGGAAAACGAAAAAGCGGGCACGAAGCCCGCTTTTTGCAAGAACTGGCGGAGTGGACGGGACTCGAACCCGCGACCCCCGGCGTGACAGGCCGGTATTCTAACCAACTGAACTACCACTCCGCACTTGTAAACCCTGGCGTCCCCACGGGGATTCGAACCCCGGTTACCGCCGTGAAAGGGCGGTGTCCTAGGCCTCTAGACGATGGGGACCCGTCTTGACCCTCAACTGGTGGAGGTGAGCGGAATCGAACCGCTGACCTCTTGCATGCCATGCAAGCGCTCTACCAACTGAGCTACACCCCCGACGAAGCACCTGCAGCAATCCTGGCGGAGTGGACGGGACTCGAACCCGCGACCCCCGGCGTGACAGGCCGGTATTCTAACCGACTGAACTACCACTCCGCACTTGTAAACCCTGGCGTCCCCACGGGGATTCGAACCCCGGTTACCGCCGTGAAAGGGCGGTGTCCTAGGCCTCTAGACGATGGGGACCCGCAAAACCGTTTCTCTGGTGGAGGTAAGCGGAGTCGAACCGCTGACCTCTTGCATGCCATGCAAGCGCTCTACCAACTGAGCTATACCCCCGCAGCAGAAGAGCGCGCATGGTAGCAAAAAAACCATTCACTGTAAACCGGTTCCGCACGCCTTGCGGCATTGCCAATGAAACCTGGCGGAGAGGGCGGGATTCGAACCCGCGTGCCGGTTTTACCCGGCCATCCGATTTCGAGTCGGCGCCGTTATGACCGCTTCGGTACCTCTCCTGAAGCATAGAATTATAGCCAGCTCGCCAAAAAAAATCCATACTCTCGCGCGCGAGGCCGCCCCGGCATAAAGTTTTCCGCGGCCATGCCGTTAACGCCTTCACCTGCTCCCGCAAGGAAGACCCGATGCCCCGCCGATCCCTGCCCTTGCTGCTCCTTCTGGCCGCATCGCTGGCGGGCTGCGACGCCTTCTACGACGCCATCGGCCTGAACGACGCCAAGAAGGCAGAGGCCGAGGCCAAGGCGATCGGCGCCGCGTGCCGGCACGCCGGGCGTTCGCTCGAAGACTGTTACGCCCTCAATCCCAACGCCTCGAAAGCGGCGATCTTCGAGGGCTGGCGCGAAATGAACGACTACATGCTGCAGAACAACCTGCGCGAAGTACCACCGGTGTTCGCCCCCACCGAGCCGCTCAAACGCTCACAGCCCATCATCCCCAAAGCGGAGAACGTTCCCGGACCGTCCGTACCCGCCACGCCGGCACCGGCTGCACCGGGGCGATGACCCCCGGGCGGGAACGCCCCTTCAGCGCGGCAGCATCCTCCGGCCCCGTTCAAGGCGCCGGGTTCGTGTAGCGAAGGTGGATTTCGTCGATGCGCGCGAGCACCTCCGGGCTCGGGCGCCAATCCCAGGCCCGGAGGTTTTCCTCCAGCTGCTCGGGGCGGGTGGCCCCGATGATGGTGCTCGTCACGCAGCGGCGATGGTAGACCCAGCCCAGCGCGAGCGTGGCCGGGCTCACTCCCAGCTCGCGCGCAAGCTGCGCGTAGGTCTCGACCGCCGGTTGGACATTGGGCTTGGCGTAGCGCTGTCCGAAGTTGGCAAAGCGCGTCAGGCGCCCCTCGGCCTGAGGATCGGCAAGGTATTTGCCGCTCAAGAGGCCAAAGGCGAGCGGCGAATAGGCGAGCAGTCCCACCCGTTCGCGGAAGCAGACTTCCTCCAGACCATACTCGAAGGTGCGGTTCATCAGATGATAGGCGTTCTGGATCGAGACGATGCGCGGCAAGCCATGCTCTCCGGCCAGGCGCACGAACTGCATCACACCCCAGGAATGTTCGTTCGAGACGCCGACATAGCGGATCTTCCCCTCCTCGACCAGCTTGGCGAGCGCTTCGAGCTGGGCGAGGATCGGCACCGTCGGCCGCTCCTTGTCCGGATCGAACCGCCAGTCCCCGAACATCGGCTGGTTGCGGTCCGGCCAGTGCAGCTGATAGAGATCGACGTAATCGGTCTGCAAGCGCCGCAGGCTGCCTTCGATCGCCTCGCGCAGATTGCGCTCGTCGAACCCGCTGGGACCGCCGCGAATCCAATTCAAACTGCGTGCCGGGCCAGCAGCCTTGGTGGCCAGGATCACCCGATCGCGCGGCTTGCGCTTGAGCCAGGTGCCGAGAATGCGCTCCGTCGCACCGTAGGTTTCGGCGCGCGCCGGCACGGGATACATCTCCGCCGTGTCGTAGAAATTGACCCCGGCCTCCCAGGCGCGATCGAGCAGTGCGTGCGCCTGCGCCTCGTCGTTCTGCTCCCCGAAAGTCATCGTCCCCATGCAGATCGCCGACACCTGCAAGGCGCCATCCCCCAGCGTGCGATACTCCATTGCCGTTCTCTCCTTCGTCGAAAAGCGCGCCGCCGCCGGCGCACCGCGGTATCATTGCCGTTTCATCCGTAGTGTACGCCATGCATTCCCCGCCGCAAGGGCTGATCGCCCTCACCCGCCCAGGTTTCGAGCCCGAAGTCGCCGTCGAGCTGCGCCGCTGGGCCGAGACCCACGGCATTCCCGCTGAAGTCACCATGCAGGTGCGCAGCGGCTACGTGCTGCTGGATGCCCACGCCCCGTTGCCGGACGACCTTCCCCTGCCCTCCTGGCGCGAGCTCGTGTTCGCCCGCGAGTGCATGCCCTGGTTCGACCGGCTGGCGCTGCCCGAACGCGATCGCGTGCGCCCCCTGGTCGAGAACATCGAGCACCACCACCCCCGCACGCGTTTCTCTGCCCTGCGTCTTGCCTTTCCCGACAGCGACGAAGGCCGCCCCCTCTCCGGTTTCTCCCGCCGACTGCGGCCGCACCTCGAGGCGGCGCTCGCCGATGCCGGCAAATTCGCCGAGCGCGCCCGCGAAACCCTCGTCGTTTTCTTTCCCTCCTCGCGCGAAGCCTTTTTGGGCAGCGCCCCCTCCAGGCTCCTCTCCCCCTGGGAGAACGGGATCCCGCGGCTGCGCCTGCCAGCGGCAGCGCCCAGCCGCTCCGCGCTCAAACTCGCCGAAGCGCTTCTCGTCCTGCTCGACGAAGACGAGCGCACCCGCTGGCTGCGCCCCGGCATGAAGGCGGTGGACCTGGGCGCCGCTCCCGGTGGATGGACTTGGCAAATGGTGCAGCGAGGTCTGCGGGTGAGCGCGATCGACAACGGCCGGCTGGATGCGCGGCTCCTCGCCTCGGAGCTCGTCGACTGGCAGCGCGCGGACGGCTTTACCTGGCGCCCGCGCGGTCGCGTCGATTGGCTGCTGTGCGACATGGTGGAGCAGCCCAGCCGCATCGCCGAACTCGTCGGCCGCTGGTTCGCCCAGCGCCTGTGCCGTTACGCCCTCTTCAACCTGAAACTCCCGATGAAAAAACGCCTCGAAGCCTTGGAAGACGCCCGCAAACGGCTGCAGCGGCTCACGCGCGGGGCCGACGGCATCGAACTGCGCTGCAAGCAGCTCTACCACGACCGTGAGGAAGTCACCCTCTTCGCCAGGGCGATCTCCTGAACGCGCTGCTGCCGATCATCCGATGCCGGCGTATAATTTCTTGCTTTCACCATTTTCTTCCGTTTCTGGAGCGCACGACCTCCGATGACCTTCTCCGAGCTTGGGCTTCTGCCTGAACTGCTTTCCGCCGTCAACGACCTCGGTTACACCGAACCCACGCCGATCCAGGCCCAAGCCATCCCGCGCATCCTCGCCGGCAAGGACCTCCTCGGCGCCGCCCAGACCGGCACCGGCAAGACTGCCGGATTCACCCTACCGCTGCTGCAGCGCCTGGCGCCCCACGCCAACACCTCGGCGAGCCCCGCCCGCCACCCCGTGCGCGCGCTCGTGCTCGCCCCCACGCGCGAGCTCGTGCTGCAGGTCTATGAATCCGTGCGTCAATACGGCAAATATCTGCCGCTGCGCGCCGCGGCGATCTATGGCGGCGTGGACATCAAGCCGCAGATCGAGGAACTGCGCCGCGGCGTGGAGATCGTCGTGGCCACTCCGGGGCGGCTGCTCGATCACCTCGAGCAGAAGACCATCCAGCTCAACCAGGTCGAATTCCTCGTCTTCGACGAGGCCGACCGGATGCTGGACATGGGCTTCATGCCCGACATCCGCCGCATCATGGAGCGCTTGCCGCGGGAACGTCAAACTGTGCTCTTCTCGGCCACCTTCTCGCCCGAGATCAAGAAACTCGCCCAACAGCTGCTGCACGAGCCGGAAACGATCGAAGTGGCGCGGCGCAACACGGTGAGCGAGACCATCACGCACCGCGTCGTGCGTTGCGAGGCCGCACACAAGCGCGACGCGCTCGTCGAGCTACTGCAGCGCCATCCCGGTCAGGCGCTCGTCTTCGTCGACACCAAAATCGCCTGCGGACGGCTCGCCTCGCTCCTGCAGCGGCGCGGCATCCAGGCCGAGGCGATCCACGGCGACAAATCCCAGCAGCAGCGTTTCGAGGTGCTCGAGGCATTCAAGAATGGCTCGCTGCGCGTGCTCGTGGCCACCGATGTCGCCGCCCGGGGGCTAGACATCGAAGAACTACCCTTCGTCATCAACTACGCCCTGCCCTCCAACCCCGAAGACTACGTGCACCGCGTCGGACGCACCGGCCGCGCCGGACACGAAGGCTTGGCGATCTCGCTCGTCGATGCGAGCGAAGAAGAGCGGCTGCAGGCGATCGAAAAGATGCTCGGTCGCCCCATCCCCGCCGAAACCCTGGAGCCCCCGCCACGCGAACGGCGCGCCGAGCCCGCCCGCCGCCGTACCGAGCGCAGCGGACGCGCGCCCGACGGTTTCGACTTCTCCCGCCCCTACGAACCCAAGGCCGGCGCAGTGCTTGCCACGACGAAGCAGCAGCCGGAGGCACGTCGCGCAGGAAGCAAGAAAGCGGTGGCGGTGTTGCTGGGAGGCAGCGGACGCGCGCAGTGAGGCGACGAGGTCGAATCACCGCGGCGTTCCTTTCATTTCCGCTACGTCCAGGCGATCCCATCTTGCCTGCCGCTGCACCGCTTCCAACCGCTGCAGCGCCTGATCCACCTCACCGGTGGCTGCCCATAACTCCACGATCGAACCCAAAAGCTCGAAGGCCGCGCTCACCCACTGCATTTGTACCTTGGCCAGATCCTGCTCCGCGTTGAGGACATCCACGTTGTTGCGCATCCCCACCTGCACTCCCTTGCGGGTGGCCGCGAGCGCCTGTTCCGCCGAACGCATCGCCTGATCGAGCGCCGTCACCCGCTCCAAACCGAAGCGCACCCGAGAATAGGCATTCGTCGTGACGGTGACCAACTCGCGCCGCCGACCGTCGAATTGCGCCTGCGCTTCATCCTGCGCCGCCAGCGCCGCCCGCACCGAGGCATTCACTCCTGCACCCGAATACAGTGGAATCGACACCTGCACTGCCACGTTGGTGGTGAGATATTCCTCGCCGATCGTCGTCACGCTGTCGCTGCGAGACAAGGTTCGGCTCGCCACTGCATCCACCGTCGGCAGATGTCCCGCCTTCTGCACTGCCACCTGTTTTTGTGCCGCATCGAGCTGCGCCTTCAAAGAAGCCAATCCCGCATTATGCAATGCCATCCGTTCCACCCAGGCGGTAGCCGGCTCCTGTAACACCTCGTGTGCCAAACCCCGCACCTCGGTAAATGGCATCAGATCCTCCGGATTAACCTCCTGCCCGATCAAGGCCGCCATATCCTGGCGTCCCGTCTCGATCTGCCCCTGCCAATCGACCACGTTCGCCTGCGCCGCATCCAGCCTGGCCTGCGCCTCCTCGATCTCGATGCGCGTCCCCAGCCCTGTCTCGAAGGCCCGCTGTGCCTGGCGCAATGCCTCCGCATAGCGCGCCACGTCCTGCTCGGCCACCTTCAGCTGAGATTTCGCTTCCAGCAATGCCAGATACGCTTTGGCTACCCGAGCGAGTAGCGTGGCGGTTTCGGCATCCAATGCCCGCGCGCTCGCTTCCGCCAGACTTTGCGCCCGCTCCCAGCTGCGCCATTCGGCCGGACGATAAAGCCCCTGGCGCACCTGCAGCGCCCAGTTCTTCGTATCCGGTTCGTCGTAACGAGAGGGATAGGGTCCAGACAAATATTTGGTATGTGTATATTGCTTGCCACGCGCCGCCGCCGCCGACACCTGCGGCAGCAGCCGGGAGCGCGCCACATCCACCCCTGCTTCGTCCTGAGCGGCACGCGAAGCGGCGATCTTCACCTGTGCGTCGTAGTTTTTCGCCAAGTGGAAAGCTTCGGTGAAATCCAACGCCCATACCGGCAAAGCCCATATTCCACTCAACAGTCCCGCTACCAACCAACGCCCGTACATTTTCATCGCTCCCGGCCTGCCTCGTGCCAGGCCTTTTTCACGGGCGACAGCAGGTATTCCGCCACCGTGCGGTCGCCCAGCAGGATCTCCGCCGTGGTGTGCATACCGACTGACAGTGGGTATTTCACACCATCCACCTCCAGCGCATTCGAATCGAGCGCGACCAGCGCCTTGTAGCGCAGCGGGCGCTGCCCCACGCCCTGTAGTCCCTTGTCGCGCGCTTCTTCTTCGCTCTGGGCATCGGCACTCACGTGTTCGACGATGCCTTGCCCCATGCCATATTTCTGGAACGGATAGGTGGCGAACTTGAGCTTGACCGGCTGACCTGTACGCACGAAGCCGATGTCTTCGTTGGAGACCCAGACCTCGGCCTTGAGTTTCTCTTCGCGGGGCACGAGGCTCGCAAGCACAGTGCCAGGTTGCACCACGGTGCCAGAGGTGTGCGTGGCCAGATCCTTGATCACGCCGTCCTGCGGCGCCTTCAGCTCCAGCAGCTCGCGCCGGTGCTGCTGCTTTTGCAGCTCTTGGGTCAGCTTGTCGAGCTGCGCCTGCGCCTCATGGCGCTCGGCGTGCAACTGCCGCACATAGTCGGCCTCGATCTGCTTGAGTTTCTTCTGTGACTGGTCGATGCTGGCCTGGGCAGAGGCAATCAAGTACCCTTGCGTGGCCAGTTCCTGTTCCTTCTCGATGCGCTCGCGCCGCTTGTCCGAGCCCATCAAGGTTCCGGCGAAACCCTCCTTGACCAGTTGCTCGTAGGCATTGTCCTGCTCGCGGTAATGCGGCAGTACGGCTTCCAGTCGCTCCTTCTGCTGGCGGGCGGCCGCCAGTTCCTGCTGCGCCTTGACGAGGCGGCTGCGTTCCTCGGCGAGCGCCGCCGCCAAGGCGTCGCGGTTGGCCTGGTACTGGGCGGCGGCCTCGCGCACCAGCGTCGCCGGGGCCTGCACCTCTGGCTGGAAGGATTTATCGCCGAGCTCGGCGTCGATGCGGGCGAGCTGCAAGCGTCGGCGCGCGTGTTCGGCAGCAATGGCGGCAAGATCCGCCTCGGTGATCAGCGCATCCATGCGCATGAGCACCTGCCCGGCGCGCACGGTTTCGCCCTCGCGCACCAGAATTTCCTTGACGATGCCCGCTTCCGAGGGTTGCACGATCTTGAGGTAGCTGGCGGGCACCAGCTTGCCCTCGGCCACCGCAACGATATCCAGCCGCCCGACGAGCGCCCAAAGGATGAGAAAAGCGATCAACCCCAGGATGGCCCACAGCACGCGCCGTCCCTGTGGATTGGGCGCCGCCTGCTGCAGACGAATCAACGGCGGATGGAAGGCTAGTGGGTCGCTCTGGCCGAGTTGGACGAGGGACTTCAATGCAGGCATGCCGTTGGGTTCTCCTGGGGGTCTTGGGCATGGGGGGAAGAATCAGCCTTCCAGCCATCGGGAAACGCGCGCTCGATGTAGAACAGGCATTGTTCGATGACCTGCTCGGGCGAAAAATCGGCGTGGCGGCTGCGGAACGCGCGAGCAGCCTGCCGATACGCTGGTTTGTCGAGCAGTTCCTGCAATGACGCGGTGACGCTGTCGGCATCGATCTTGCCTACGAGCAACTTGCCAGCACACAATGCCTCCACCCGATGAGCCAAAAGCGCCTGCTCGACATGGCGAGGTCGCATCAGCAGGGGCACGCCCGCCAAGAGGGCCTGAGTCGAAAAACCGCAATTGCCGTAGCCCACTGCCAGATCGGCGTGTTCAAACAGTGGCGGCAGATCGACCGGCGCGAGGGCAATGCGCAAACGCCGCGTGGCATACCGCTTCGCTGCATCCGGGCTCATCCCAGGTGCCACGCACAGCACTTCGGCATCCAGCCGGGCGAGGGCCTGCAAGATGGCCGCAAAGCCTGGCACGGCAGGTCGCAGGTAGGCCAGCACGCGTGAGCTTTCCTTGCTTTGCCAGCCAACACGCAAGGCTTGGGGCACCGAGACGATGGGCCCGACATAGCGCCCATCCGGCCGCGCGCCGTAGTGGTCGAGCTCGGCAAAGGTGTCCAGGATGTCGTGCTCTCCAAACAGGTCGCGCACCCGCACCGTCCTGGTATGGCCCAGCACCTTCTGCGCCGCATCCAGTACCTGATCAAGCCTGGTTTCGGCCGCGATAAGCGCCTGATCGGAAACTGTCTCCCAAGGCCGGATCGACGGCCAGGGCGCAACAGCCGGAGGAATCGCAAAGCCGTTGCCGATGGACAGATGAGGAATGTTCGCCAGGCGTGCCGCCAGCAGGGCCGTCGGGGCATGGTCGGCGACCAGCACATCGGGCCGCGCCAACGAGAACACTCCTCGCCAGGCGTTCATCCGAGCGGCCACATCCCGCGCATCAGCAAAACCGCTGTCCCGTAGCACGTCAGCGTAGTTCACAGGCGGGCTGTCGCCAGCCCGCCTGTGCGGCGTCAAGGGCGCGGGCAGCACGGTGATGCCGGGCGTCAATGCCTGTGCGGCGGGCAGCCGAAGGTCCTTGAGCGCCAGGGTCACCCCATGCCCTCGGGCCACGAGCCCGTGCGCCAGCCGCAGGCACCGGGCGAGGTGCCCGAAGGCCTCGCCCAGTTCCCACGCGATCAGGACGCGCGCCATGTGGGCTCAGCAGCGCAAGGCGGTAGCGCCTTCCCGCAGGCCGGTAAAGCCCTTGAGCTCGGCGCCTGCGGCCAGCCCCACGGAGTCGCCGTGGGTGCGCAGCATGGCCGCGTTGCCGGACAGCAGCCCGGCCAGCCCCGAGAGGTCGGCGCCTTGGCCCTTGCCCAACCACTGCGCCGCCCCTTGCCGTTCGGCGTCCAGCCGGTTCAATGCCTGCAGCAAGTGCTGCCAGTGCGCTTCGATGGCTTGGCCGTTACCGGAGGGTGCGGTCTGCCCATGGGCTGGGGTGGGCGGCGTGAGCCAGCGGTCGAACCAGCCGGCATCCAGCGCGTCCAAGGCCCCCAGCGAACTCTTGTGCGCCGCTGCCTGAGGATCGGCCTTGAAGCCCTCCAGGAACTGATCGAGCAGATCGTCCTTCTTGCCCTTGTTGCCCGGGTTGCCAGGCGCGGTGCCCGCGCCGTCGTTCTGGTTCACCGCATGGCCGGGCGGCGGTGCATCCTGACCATTGCCGACGCCTTCGTTGCCCTTGGTGGCAGTCGGCAGCACGGTCTTGTTGCCAAAGCTGATCTTGAAGACATCCGATGCAGTCGAGCACTCGCCGTGGCCATCACTGGCGGTGACGCGCACGTCGATGCTGCCCTTGGCATTGGCCGGAGCCGTGCCGCTGAAGGTCTGCGTGGCGGCGTCGAACTGGAGCCAGGAAGGCAGCGGCTTGCCGTTGGGGAGGGTCGCCGTGTAGGCGAGCGTATCGTTGCGGTCGGCGTCCTTGAAACTGCCTGTGGGCAGCTGCCACGAGAACGCCTTGCCCTTGGCCAGTTGCACGTCGGTAAGGCAACGAACCAGATCGGGCGTATCGTTGGTGCCCTGCACGGTCACCGTCAATGCGCCGCTGCTGCGCTCTTTGCCATCACTGGCGAGGTAGTTGAAGGTTTCCGTGACCGACTCACCCGCGCCCAAGCCCTGCACCTTGGCCGAGCAATCATCGAGCACGTAGGCGTAGGTGCCGTTGGAGAGCAGGGTCAGCACGCCGTATTCGCCGCGCCGGATGCCCGGATCGGCCACGCGCAGGCTTTTGCCTTCCGGATCGCGGTCGTTGGCGAGCACATTCCCCCTGGCTAGCAGCTTGCAGTCCTCGATCACATGGGCGGTATCGGCTGTGGTGACCGGCGCTTGGTTGCCGCCGCCCGATTCCACCGCCAGGGTGAAGCGTTGGCTGGCTTGTGCGCCCGCCTGATCAGTAGCGGTGACCCGCAGGGCGTAATTGCCCACTGTGGCCGGAGTGCCGCTGAAAGTGCCGGTGGTCGCGTCGAAGGCGAGCCAATCGGGTAGTGCACTGCCGTCGGCAAGTGTGGCCGTGTAGGTGAGCACATCGCCCGCATCCACGTCGCGGAAGGCATCTTGCGGCATGGTAAAGGCAAACGGCGCGTCTTCCAGGGCGTGCAGGTCGGACAGAACTGTGCCGACTTCGGGGGCGTCGTTGGTGTTCTGCACGCTGATATTGAGGGTCGTGCTGGCGAAAGCACCGAAGTGATCCCTGCCTTCCACCGCAAGCTCGATGTCACCCACGTGATCGTTCGTCGGCCTGCCGCTCAAAGTTCGGGATACAGGATCGAAGCTCAGCCACGCCGGTAGCGGATTGCCGTTGGCCAGCCGCACTACCACCTGAATTTCGTCGGATGCATCTGGATCGCTGAACAGATCGGCGGGCAGAATCAAGCTAAAGTCCTGATCTTCGGTCGCTGTCGCGTCGTCCAGTTGCCGAAATGCCACGGGGGCACGGTTCATCTGTTCGGTGAGGGACACCACCGTGCCGTCCTCGAACGCGAGAGCCAGGATGACCGGATTACCTTCAGAACCGTAGTAGTTCTCGATCCGCACCGTATCGTCATCGCTGTAATGCAAGACAAGTGTGGTGCCATCCCATTCATGGCGGATGTCTTCAGGCTGGATGTCAGTCCCGAAGCGGATGAAATTGAAATCGGTCACACCACTATCGATGATCGTGTCGACGCCATCACCCTTGTTGAAAACGTAGGCATCGTCACCCGCCCCGCCCGCGAGCACGTCGTTGCCCGTCCCTCCGTGCAACTCGTCACTACCCGCGCCGCCATTCAGCATGTCGTCGTCGCCGCCACCATGGAGCCTGTCGGCAAGGTTTGTCCCGGCCAGTTCGTTCGATTGCTCGTCGCCTTCAACCAGGAAACCACCTGAAACCAGGGTAGCGTAATCCCAAACCGTGCCGTCGGTAAACTCGAAGCGATCAACGACATGACCACCTCCAAGCACATCGTTCGGATTGAATCCTGTCAGGAACAGAATGTCGCCGTCGCCGCCATAAGAGATACGAAGCCAATGACCGCCATTGCCATTTTCTGCAAAACGCAGGTTAGCGCGTATTGTTTCCGGGTCGATGTCGGGGCCGAAGCGCAGCACGTTGCCCGCATCCGGGGCAGCGATGTCATCGATGAAGATCTCACCGTCGCCAATGTTGATGTCGTAGATATCTTGGGAGTGATCGCCATAGCGCACGCCGCGCGCCAGAAGTTCGTCGAACGACAGGCTGACACCCGACCAGGGCAGACTGATTTCCACCACCGGCGCTTGCATGCCCGGTGCACGTGGGTCGAATCCGGCGAAGCGGATCGCATCGCCCTCGTCGTTCAGGCGCAACAGCAGGTCGCGTCCGTCGAACGCCAGGTGAAGATCGTCGGCGTTGAATTCGCCTTCGAGTTCGATTCGGTTGAAATCCTGCTCGCGCCAGGTTTCGGCGATCAACGTCTCGACAGGCTGGCTGCCCCATTCCTTGTAGATGCGATAGGTATCCGAGCCTGCGCCGCCCACCAAACGGTCGGAGCCACCGTTGCCGTTGAGCACGTCATCGCCGTCGCCACCGATTAGCGTGTCGGCAAACGGGGTGCCATCGAGCCAGCCGCCTTCGTCGCCGGCGATCTCGGTCTTGCCCGTGGGTTCGATGGAATCGGCCACGATCTCGGTGCCATCAGCGAAGCGGATGATATCCACCGACCGGGTCTGGGTGGCCCGGTTCGGCTCATAGCCGCGCAGAATCACCCGATCGCCTGGTTGATTGGCGAACTCGATCACCAGATCGCCGTTGCGCTCGGAATAGCGCAGATCCTCCGGGCGGATGCCAGGGCCGAAGGTGAGGATGTTGGGGGCGTCGTCGACGATGGTGCCGCCGTAGCCGCGCTCGCCACCGTCCCAGCCGCCACCATAGCTGAAGGACGTTACAGCAAACGCGGATACTTCAGCGCCAACATAGCCCCAGCTGAGCACACGGTGGTCGTCATCGATGATCACTTCACCGTGGCCGGGCTGATACACGTAAGTGTCGCCCCCCCATTCGCCGAAGAGTTGGTCATTGCCGGTACCGCCGGTGAGCGTGTCCGCGCCCCAGCCGCCGTAGATGATGTCATCACCGTCGCCGCCGTCGAGCACGTCATCGCCGTCGCCGCCATGGATGAGATCGTTGCCGGCACCGCCCAGGATCGTGTCGTTGCCCGCCAGCCCCAGCACGATGTCGTTGCCCGCACTGGCATCGATTGTGTCGCCGTCCAGCGTACCGTAGAGCACGTCATCGCCGTCGCTCGGGGAGTTGTTGGCGAGATTGGCCGAGGCGAACAGATCGCCGGACTGCGCATAGGCCACCGCCTCCAGCCCGCCCGCGGGGGCCACTTTGCCGGTCAGCTCGAAACCCGTGCCGTCGAAGGTCAGCGGCGCATCCATCGTTGCCGACAGCAAAGCGCCTGCATTGGCCTTCAGCCATCCCGCAAAGTCGAACACGCGCGTCTTGCCGTCGGCGTCGACGAACTGGATACGTTCCAGATCGCCTGGCAGATCGTCGATGCGCGTGCCGTCCAGCGTGATGGAACCGCCCGCACCCGCGTCCACCCGCAGCACCACACGCCCATCCTGGTCCAGCGCCGCCGAGAGCATGGCCGGTGTCACCGAGGCGCCGAAGGACAAGGTGTCCAGCCCGGCGCCTGCCGTGAGCGTGTCGCGGCCGTCGCCGTGGTTGAAGACGATCACGTCGTCGCCTTCGCCCGTGTCGATGAAGTCATCCCCAGCCTCACCGGCGACCAGATCGTCGCCGGCACCCGAGTACACGTTGTCGTTGCCGCTGCCGGCCGAGACGATGTCGTTGCCGACTGCCAGATAAATGTTGTCGTCGTTGCCGCGCGAGCGCACGGTGACGGACTGGTCGGTGTAGTCGTAGATGTCATCGTCGGCTTGGCTGCCGAGGATCGCGGTCGAGTCGCCCCAATAGCGTTGCTGCCAGCCCATCTTGCCGCCATCGGCGCGGGCGATCACATCGGAGAGCGTCCATTCGGTGCCGTCGTCGAAGCGGAAGCGCTGGATCGCGCCGCGTCCAAGGTCATCCCAGGTCTCGCTACGCACAACCAGCGCATCGTTGCCGCCGATGCCGATGACGAGGTTGTAATAGCCAACATCACCCGCTTGGCCGCTCCCGCTGGCGTCGCCCAGTTGCACCGACACGTCCTCGGGCCGGATGCCCGGTGCGAAGACCACGGTGTCGTTGGCCTCCGCCAGGCTGGCGCCCATGGCGTTGTCCAGGCCCATGCCCGGAGCCACGATGTAGCTGTTGTTGCCCGCGCCGCCATAGAGCCAGTCGCGGTCGGCGCCGCCGTCCAGCGTGTCGTCGCCGGTTTCGCCGTAGAGCTGATCGCTGCCCGCGCCGCCAGTCAGAACATCGTTGCCCTCGCGACCATAGATCACGCTGTCCTTCTCGGTGCCAGACAGCACATCCCCGTCCGGCGATCCGTAGAGGATTTCCGCGCCTTCGCTGACGTTGAGCTTGGCCAGCACGTCGCTCACGTTCAGGCGAGCACCGTTGGCGAACTCGAAGCGGTCGATGCGATGCCAACCGTTCAACCAGTCCTTGAGGCGAACCGCATCACCCGAGGCGCTGACGGTGGCGATCAGGTCGTTGCCATCGCGGGTGAAACTCACGTCGTTCTGGCCGATACCCGGCTTGAACAGCACGCGGCCATAGGTTGCCTCGATCACGTCCTGTCCGTCGCCCGTGCCAAAACGATAGGTGTCGTAGCCGCCCAGATTCTGGAAGCGGTCGTTGCCCGCGCCGCCATCGAGGGTATCGTCGCCGTAGCCGCCAACGATGGTGTCGTCCCCGTCTGTGGTCGCCAAAGCCCGCGCAGCCAGTTCCGCGCGATCCCACACTGTGCCATCGGCAAAGCGCAACTGCTCGATACCGACCTGATCCGACCAGGTGTCGACCTGCCCGCGCACGGTGAGTTTGCTGCCATCGGGCAGCGTGACGGCCATGTCGCCTTGCAGTGTCCAGCGCACGGTCACGTCAAGAGGCGTGACACTGGCAGTCAGCTCCACCGTGTCCGTGCCCGCGGTGTAGCCCTCGTCGATCACGTCCTGCCCGTACCCCAGGCCGAAGCGGTAAGTATCCGAACCGGCGCCACCTTCCAAAAGATCGTCGCCCGCACCGCCATCCAGCGTGTCGTCCCCGGAGAGGCCAAGCAGCCGGTCGTTGCCCGCGCCCCCTACAATCGAATCGTCACGATCGTTGAAGCCGCGCAGTTCGTCGTTACTTACCTCGCCGAGGAGGACGCGGGACTTGATGTCTTCCAGTCCCCACAGGGTGCCGTCGGCGAAGGCGATTTCTTCTACCGCGTAGCGGTTGCTCTCGTTGAAATGGTTCTTGACGAGGAGCGTCTCGCCGGTGTCGCGGAGGGTGATCTGCAGGTCGTCACTGACCTGCCAGCCGTTCACGGTGCGCACCCGCTCCAAGCGCACATCGGAGGGGGTGATTCCCGCCTTGAACTCGATGCGGTCGGTCTCGCCGGCAATCCACGAATCCTCGATGATCGTGTCGTTTCCGTCACCCCGGCCGAAGCGGTAGGTGTCCGAACCGATACCACCGCGCAAGTCGTCGTGACCGGCTCCACCATCAAGCACATCGTCGCCGGAACCACCGATCAGCGTGTCGTTGCCGCCGCGCCCCAGCAGGCGGTCGTTGCCGCCCCTGGCATCCAGAATGTCGCCCAATTCGGTGCCGCGCAGGACATCATCCCCTTCGGTGGGGTCATTGGCAGTCACCCAGCCCAGCAGC
>Ga0134100_1000115_pt1 | contig 94670 bp, 98 predicted proteins | sample 11_taG_2_FD_94444 | JGI IMG/M metagenome (GOLD analysis project Ga0134100, IMG submission 94444) | Switchgrass degrading microbial communities from high solid loading bioreactors in New Hampshire, USA - 11_42_5_180_A3 metaG | ecosystem: Engineered > Bioreactor > Semi-continuous > Anaerobic >...
GGTGAAAAATATGTGAAGGTTAAATGCGGGGATGAAGTGTATATAATGGCGCAAGCCTTGGTTGATAGTGTCATAGAGGAAGAACATGAAATTATAGAGACTTTTGACGGTAAGAGCCTGCTCGGCATGGAATACGAACCTCTTTACAATTTTGCTTCAGTGACTAAAAAAGCATGGTATGTAGTGGGAGATGATTTTGTAACTCTTACAGACGGTACAGGTATTGTGCATACGGCTCCCGCATTTGGTGAAGATGATGCCAAGGTAGGGAAAGCTAATGATCTGCCCTTTATACAGCTTGTAAATGAGCAGGGCAGGTTTGTGGAATCCGTTACACCGTGGAAAGGTATGTTTGTAAAAAATGCAGACCCTGAGATAATAAAGGAACTTGACGGAAGGAACTTGGTTTATAAGGTAATGGACTATGAACATTCATATCCTTTCTGCTGGAGATGTGATACTCATCTGCTGTATTATGCACGGGATACCTGGTTTATAAAAATGACTGAGGTCAGAGACAGGCTTATTAAAAACAATAATACAGTAAACTGGCTGCCTGATAATATTAAAGAAGGGCGTTTCGGCAACTTCCTGGAAAATGTAATTGACTGGGGATTGAGCCGTGAAAGGTACTGGGGAACTCCGCTGCCCATATGGGAATGTGAATGCGGACACAGGCATGTCATAGGCAGTATAGCGGAACTTAAAGAAATGGGTGAAAATGTTCCTGATGATATTGAACTTCATAAACCATATATTGATAATGTATTTTTGAAGTGTCCGAATTGCGGCACAGGCAGAATGAAAAGGGTGCCGGAAGTTATAGACTGCTGGTATGATTCCGGATCTATGCCTTTTGCACAATGGCATTACCCCTTTGAAAACAAAGAAATATTTGAAGAGAATTTTCCTGCCAATTTCATAAGTGAAGCTATTGACCAGACAAGAGGCTGGTTTTATACTCTGATGGCGATATCCACTCTTCTATTTGACCGCGCTCCTTATGAAAATGTAATAGTTCTCGGGCTTGTACAGGATAAAGACGGACTTAAGATGAGCAAGCACAAGGGAAATGTTGTGGATCCATGGACGGTATTGGATAAGCAGGGAGCTGATGCGGTAAGATGGTATTTCTATACCAACAGCGCACCATGGCTGCCAAGCAGATTTTATGAGGAAGCTGTCAATGAAGGCCAGCGTAAGTTCATGGGTACTCTTTGGAATACCTATGCATTTTATGTGCTGTATGCAGATTTGGATAAGTTTAATCCATACGAGCATAAACTTGATTACTCAAAATTATCTGTAATGGACAAATGGATACTTTCAAGGTTAAATTCTTTGATAGGCATAGTAGATGAGAACCTTGACAATTACCGTATAACTGAGCCTGCAAGAGCTATACAGGAATTTGTAGATGATTTGAGCAACTGGTATGTAAGAAGGTCCAGGGAACGCTTCTGGCAGAAAGAAATGACACAGGACAAGATAAATGCCTATATGACACTGCATACGGTTTTGACAACGCTTATAAAGATAGCGGCTCCTTTTGTTCCGTTCATAACGGAGGAGATATACAGAAACCTTGTTAGAAACTTTGATAAGACTGCTCCTGAAAGCGTTCATCTATGCGATTTCCCTGTTATGAACAAGGAAATGGTGGACAAAAAACTTGAGAAGAATATGGAGCTTGTATTGAAACTTGTTGTACAGGGACGTTCATGCAGAAATGCGGCAAATATAAAGAACCGCCAGCCAATAGGCAAAATGTATGTGCAAGCCGGTTTTGAACTGCCTGATATGTTCAAGGAACTGGTTGCTGATGAGCTTAATGTTAAAGAAATTATATTTACGGATGATGCGAGCTATTTTACACAGTATAAGTTTAAACCACAGTTAAGAACACTGGGACCGAAATACGGAAAACTGGTTCCTAAAATTGCGGAGAAACTCAACAGCCTGGACGGAAACAGCGTAATGGATGCTTTTAAGAAAGGCGATTCAATTGAATTTGAAATTGATGGTACACAAGTAAAGCTGGCAGAAACGGATGTGCTTATTGAAGTAACACAAAAAGAAGGATATGTTTCTGACAGCGACAGGGATTCTACAGTTGTTATAGACACGAATCTTACTGAGGAACTGCTGGAAGAAGGTTTTGTGCGTGAAATAATAAGCAAAATACAAACTATGAGAAAAGAAGCCGGTTTTGAAGTTCAGGACCATATAAAATTCTATTATGAATCCAGCGATAAGATTTGTACGATAATAAGCAAAAATAAGGATTTAATAGCTGATGAAGTGCTGGGCGAAGAAGTAAGTCAGGGCAAAACAGACGGGTATACAAAAGATTGGAATATTAACGGTGAAAAGGCGACATTTACTGTTGTAAAGATATAACTTAACTTGTTGCGCCGGTTGGTTTTGTTCCAGGAAACCGGGTTACGATGCCAAGAACCTGTAAATTCAGCTGCTATGAATTCAAACTTGCAGAATAATCTTGATTTGTTATATATGTAATTATTCTGTTCAAACAGGTGAATTCGTTTTACTTAGGCTTGGATTAACAGGTGATATGAGCATCTCTACAAAGTTTCTTCCACAAAACAACCGGTACGATAGGCTAACTTAAATTATTAATTGGGTGCCTGGCAATATATAAAATTTCATATTGTCAGGCACTAAAGTATTAATTGTGGTAAGGTTGTGATCTTGTGAAAACTTTATGCATAAACTTGGGAGAACGTTCTTATCCGATTTATATTACAAAGGACTATTTAAAAATTGCTCATTGTATGGAGAAAGCAAGTCTCTCGGGGAAAGTGGTTGTAATTACCGATACTAATGTGGATAAATACCAGGGCGATCTGTTTATGGATTCACTGCGAACATTTACTGAAGATTTGCATAAATACGTTATACCTGCAGGAGAGAATTCAAAGAATCTTGATACTATACAAAGCATATATAAATACCTTGTAAGTATAAAAGCTGACAGGAAGACAGTTCTCGTTGCGCTTGGAGGCGGAGTAACCGGAGATATAACGGGTTTTGCAGCAGCAACTTTTATGAGAGGGATACCCTTTGTACAGGTTCCCACAACACTGCTGGCGCAGGCTGACAGCAGTGTTGGGGGTAAGGTGGGAGTCGATTTTGAAGGTTATAAGAATATTATCGGAGCTTTTTATCAGCCCCGTTTTGTATTTATAAATGTAAATTCTCTGAAAACCCTTCCTCTGAAAGAGCTTCAGGCCGGCCTGGCTGAAGTTATCAAACACGGCCTTATTAAAGACAGAGACTTTTTTGAGTATATAGAAAGAAATATCGATGGTATTTTTGAATTTGATAGTGATGTGCTCGAATATATATCGGAAATTAACTGTTCGATAAAAGGAAAAGTTGTGGAACAGGATGAAAAAGAGTCAGGCTTGAGGGAAATATTGAATTTTGGCCATACTTTCGGCCATGCTATAGAAAGCGCATATGGATTTAAACTTCTTCATGGGGAATGCGTAGCTCTGGGAATGGTAGCGGCTTACAGGATGGCATTTTATTTAGGCAGGGTAAATGAAGAAATGTGCGAAAAAGTTGAAAATGTAATGAAAAAGGCAGGTTTGCCGGTACGTCTTCCCGGAATTGATATTGATGATGTATGCAAAAGAATGTTCTATGATAAAAAGGTCAAAAATAACAAAATCACCTTCGTACTGCCGGAAGACATAGGAAAGGTATGCAGAACAATTATTGAAGATATGGATTTGATTAAGAAAGTATTAAGTGAATTAAAGTAGTTATATTAATATTTGCAGGAAAGGATAGTAATTTAGTCCTATTAATAGGGCTAAATTACTATCCTTTTTTTGCTCTTTATAGTGATGTTTAAAATAGCTGTTTATTTGGAAACATAAATAAACAAAAATCTATGGAGGGTTTCATATGAATGATGATTTCATAAAACGTATGAAAGAAGAGCTTATAGAGCAGAAAAGAAATGTTGAAAACAGGCTTGATGATATGATGAGGAATAGTGCGGGAGGAGAAACGGAGCTAGATTATACGGAATTATCATTTTATGACAATCATCCTGCAGAACTTGCTACTGATTTGCAGATTAAAGGAATAGATAATGCACTGGTGGTTCATGAAAAAGAGTTATTGAAAGATATAAAACAGGCTATAAACAAAATAGACTCAGGTAATTATGGAAAATGCGAGTTATGCGGACAGGAGATCGGTGAAGAGAGGCTAAGTGTTATACCATATGCTAAGCTATGCATTAATTGTGAATATGACAGGTCATTGAAAATGCAAACTATTGCAAAGCATGACCGTCCTGTTGAGGAGATGATATGGGACTCTCCGATGGGTCGCAAATATCTGAATAAACGTGAAGACGATGAATATGAAGGGATAGATCAGTTAAATGACTTGATGAAATATGGTTCTGCAGACTCGCCACAGGATCTGGGAGGATATCATGATTATGATGAGTTTTTTACAAATGAAATAGATAAACAAGGAATTGTGGATGACATGGATCAGATCACAAATGATGAATATAAGCGTCAATTACCTGATTAGAGCTAGATTGGAAATGTGACAATAATCAAAAATGAGGTTTTCTTAATAAGAAATTAAATGGGACATTTTTACCATTAAAATAGTAGAAATAGACAATTATATTGTGCTTATCGAAATTTAATGCTAAAATAATTAATACTATCCGGAATTATATATAAATTTGCCAAAAAAAGTCGCTATTAAATGAAGGAATACGGATTACTTTTGTCGAATAGAATAAAGATAGGGTAAAAATTTGCGTAATTATTTGGTATACTATTATATAGATGTTCCGTAATTTTAATAGATATGGGGAGGAATTAGCGTGCTTAACCAATTGAATAACAGCACAAAGGTGCTTGAAAAAGCTCTTGATGCTACATGGTTGAGAAATGAAGCGATAACTCAGAATATTGCAAATGTCGACACGCCCAATTACAAAAGAAAAACCGTAAAATTTGAAGAATATCTTTCAGATGCGCTCGATAAAGACAGGAAAAATTCAGCTGCAGTGCAAACCAATCAAAATGTCGCCGGCAGCGAGGTCGATAAAATCAATCCTGTGATTACCACAGATAATTCCTCCTTAAGTACAAGGCTTGACGGAAACAATGTAGATATTGAAAGCGAAATGGCATCACTGGCCAAAAATGCACTTCAATATAATACATTAATTCAAAGTATGTCGAAGAAATTCTCTATGCTGAAATATGTTATAAGAGAAGGGAGATAATAATAAATGGGTTTCTATAAATCTTTAGATATTAGTGCATCTGCACTTACTGCACAACGTTTAAGGATGGATATTATTTCTCAGAATATAGCAAATTCAAATACCACAAGAACAGAAGACGGTACTCCGTATCGCCGTAAAACGGTAGTTTTTGAAGAAAGAACGGGCGATTCTTTCAGTACATATTTATCAAAGGCAAGCGATGATTTGTCTGTAGGAAGCGGAGTAAGAGTATCAGGGATTGTCGAAGATCCTACGCCCTTCAAAAGGGTTTACGATCCGGGTAATCCTGATGCAGATGAAGAAGGTTATGTAGAAATGCCTAATGTAGATACTGTTACTGAAATGGTAAACATGATATCTGCAAGCAGAGCATATGAAGCTAATGTTACAGCAATTAATACAGTTAAAAGTATGGCTTTAAAAGCATTGGATATAGGTAAATAGAATTTGCTGTAATGTTATTGATTTATACCTTTAATTTTGCTTACTTAAATCAGTGAAAGCTCATACTTTTTAAAATAAACATATAAAATCAAATGAAATTTTGCTGTTATAATTAGTAATATGTGTAATAATATGGGGGGTATATATGTCTGTATCACAAATTTCAAGTATTAATAATATTTCAACTCAAAATTTAAACAGTTCATCTATTTCTGAAAATTCTGAAAGCAAAGTATCTTTTAAAGATATATTTTACAATGCCTTAAACAAAGTAAATGATCTAATTTTATATTCAGATCAGTTAACAGAGGATTTTGCAGCAGGCAAAACAGATAACATTCATGATGTCATGATTGCTCTGGAAAAAGCCGATATTGCACTTCAGTTTACTATGCAAATTCGTAATAAATTAGTTGATGCATATGAAGAGATAATGAGGATGCAAATATAAGCGTATACTCATTTATATTAAGTATTGTTCTTTTTGCGGAATGAATACATAGATACAGGTAATTAGTTTTTTGCATCTGCACGACAATTGGCTTTACTTAAGATAAATTTTAGAGGTGGTTACATGCCCGAGGTTTTTTCTAAATATTTTCATAAGCTTTTAGATTTCTGGAAGAGTATGGAAAAATCTCAAAAGATACGTATATACATATTTGCAGGTATTTTCGTAGCTGTTATAATAGTTTCTTCAATTCTCCTTTTAAGACCGAATTATGTTCCTCTTATCAGCAGTAATGATCAGCAGGAAATAAATGAGATGCGAAAAACCTTGAATGATAATGGTATTAAACATAAATTGTCTGACGATAAAGGCACTATTCTGGTTGATTCTGATGATAAGAACAAAGCTGAAATGGCGCTTATAACCAATGGTAATTTTGACAGCGGTGAAATGAAATTTGAAGATGCTTGGAGCATGATTAAATTAAATAGTACAGAGAGTGATAAGAAGAAACTTTGGGAAGAATATAAAAGAAATGTTCTCATTTCTAAAATAAAATCTTTCAGCAACGTAAAAGATGCGGAAGTGGACCTGGCAATACCGGAAGATTCTCTTTTTCAAAAGGATCAGAAACCTACAGCATATGTAATAGTTACTCCTAAAAATGAGCTGACTGAAGATCAGGTTGAGGGAATTGTAAAGGTAGTTGCAAGCAGCGTAGAAAATCTGGAACCTGAAAATGTTACGGTAGTTGATAATTATGCAAATGTGTTAAACAAAAATTCTACTGACAGCTTGTCTAGTGAGGTCGACACGCAGACTAAAGCAATACAGCAGAAGCAAACAGAGCTTGAGAACAAAGTTTATAATCTATTTAACAGTCCTTCAGACAATTTCGACAGTATAAAAGCTGTTGCCAATCCCGTCTTGGATTTTGATACTCAGACGAAACAATCACAAATAATTGAAAAACCTGATGAAGATTCAGACGAAGGTTATGTTATAAGCCGTCAAAAAAGTACCGAAAGCGTTCAAAACGGCACAGAAGGTGCTGCACCGGGTGTAGATACAAACCCGGGTACCGATGCTACTGTTACATATCAGGTAGGCGGAGAAGGAAATTCCTCTTATGAAAAGGAAGATACCACAGAAAGCTTCGAATATAACAGAAGTACAGTTGAAGAGAAAAAGGCTGTAGGTGTTATGGATTATGACAAATCTACTTTGGCAGTCACTTTGTGGTATGGAAGAAAAGTTACCGATGAGAATAAATTATCCCAGGAATTCATAAACAATCTCATATCGGATGTAAGTAAAGCAACAGGTATACCCGAATCAAATATTTCAGTAAGTAAGTACAAACTTGCACCTATTGAAGAAACGGAAGATACTGGCAATAAGTTCAATTTAAAGGATTTTGTGGATAATTACGGCATATATGTATTGTTGCTGATTTTGTCAATAGGACTTTTAATTGCTTTGATTCCGAGAAGAGAAAAGAACTTATATATGGAAGAAATCGAAGAATCAGAAATGGATACCGGTGTTTTAGAGGCTAAAGAAGAAAAGGTTGAGCTTCCGGAGATCACTTTGGAAGAAAAATCTGAGGTTAAAAAGCAAATTGACAGATTTGTCAAAGAAAAACCGGAAGCAGTTGCTCAGTTATTGAGAAACTGGTTATCAGAAGAATGGGAATAAGATAATCATATCTTGGAGGGATAGTATTGGCTCGAAGTGCTTTGGCTAGCAAAACTGAACGTTCTGGGAAAGAAAAAGCAGCTATGCTCCTGATATCACTTGGACCGGAAAGGTCAGCAGAAATATTCAAGCATCTTAAAGAAGAAGAGATTGAACAGCTTACTCTTGAAATTGCAAATATACGTACGGTTACTCCAGATGAAAAGGAAAAAGTGCTTGAAGAGTTTTATCAGATCTGCCTTGCTCAGGAGTATATAACTGAAGGTGGTATAACTTACGCAAAAGACATACTCGAAAAAGCACTTGGAAAGCAAAAAGCATTTGAGATAATCAACAAACTTACTGTTTCACTGCAAGTAAGGCCTTTCCAGTTTGTAAACAAAGCTGATCCGACACAGCTGTTTAATTCCATACAGAGTGAACATCCTCAAACTATTGCGCTTATACTGGCATATTTAAAACCTCAGCAGGCAGCGGCTGTTATCTCATCACTGCCCCCTGATAAACAGGCGGATGTTGCAAAAAGAATAGCAGTGATGGATCGTACTTCGCCGGAAGTTATAAAAGAAGTAGAAAAAGTGCTTGAAAAGAAATTAGCATCATTTGTTATGGAAGATTATACTGCAGCCGGAGGTATACAGGCAATAGTTGATATAATCAACAATGTTGACAGAGGGACAGAAAGACATATCATGGAAACACTGGAAATTGAGGATACTGAGCTGGCTGAAGAAATCAGGAAGAGAATGTTCGTATTTGAAGATATACTTACTTTGGATTCGAAATCAATTCAAAGGTGCTTGCGTGAAGTTGATAACAAACAGCTTGCAATTGCCCTTAAAGGAGCTACCGAAGAGGTTAAGAATGTCATATTTGCCAACATTTCCAAGCGTCTTGGCGAGATGATAAGAGAAGATATGGAATTTATGGGTCCTGTAAGGCTTAAAGATGTTGAAGAAGCACAGCAGCAGATAGTAAATAAAATACGTAAGCTTGAGGACAGCGGAGAAATAATCATTTCCAGAGGCGGAGGAGATGAAATAATTGTCTAGAAATGTGCTTAAAAATACACAGATAAAAATGGGTACCCCATATCATTTGAAAATATCGGAAGAAGCTTTTATTCATATAGATGAAGATATTGAAAAAAAAGACTACGTTGAAATTGAAGATACTACTGAAATCAGTGAGCAGGATGAGGAACAGATTTCAAGAGAGATAATCAGAAAAGCACAACAGGATGCGGATACTCTGATGAAAGAAACAGAAGCAAAGTGTGCTCACATGCTTGATGAAGCAGAGACTAAAAGTATTGAAATAATGCAATCCGCACGTCAGCAAGCATATGAACAGGGGTATAAGGAAGGCTGCGAAAAAGGGTATACGGAAGTAATTAACCAATACAGAGATTTAATAAACTCTATATCTGTTATCAGGGATAAGGCAGATAATGAGTATAATATGTTATTTGAAAGGTTTGAATCAGAAATTGTTGAATTAGCTTTCGATATAGCAAAATCCGTTCTTAATGACGAGTTGACCGCTGACAGAAGTAAATTAATTAACATAATAAACGAAGCGATCAGCAAGTGTTCTAACAGAGAATCTTTAATACTTAAAGTATCTGGTGAAGATTATGATTTCATAGTAAATTCAGCAGATGCTTTATATAGCAGCAATGGTATTGGATCGAAAGATATTGAAATAAGGAAAGATCCTACTCTCGAAAAGGGAAGCTGCGTAGTTGAGTCCAAACTTGGAATTATTGATTCCGGCATTAATACAAAACTGAAAAAAATAAGAGAAGCTTTCAGGCAAGTATCCGGTGCAGATGAGCAGGAGGTTATATGACGGAGTGCAATCTTGCAAAATACAGAAATGTACTGCTTAAAAATGACTTTTGTGAATATAAAGGAAGAGTATCTAAAGTTATAGGGCTTACTATTGAGTCAATCGGGCCTGAAGTAGATATAGGGGAACTATGCAGAATATATTCTGCTAAGGATAAAAGATCCATTTATGCGGAAGTTGTAGGTTTTAAAGATGAAAGAGTGTTAATGATGCCTCTGGGCGAGATGAGCGGAATAGGGCCGGGAAGCAGCGTAATTGCTGAAGGAGGATCCCTGAAGGTAGGAGTCGGAAGAAAACTTACAGGACGCATTATAGACGGGCTGGGCCATCCAATCGATGGAAAGGGGCCTATTGAGATAGAATCATTTTATCCTGTACAAAATCAGCCTCCGAATCCTATGAAAAGGAATAGAATCAGAGAACCCCTTCCCCTTGGAATAAAATCCATAGACGGCCTGCTCACGATTGGGAAAGGACAAAGGGTAGGTATTTTTGCAGGAAGCGGAGTCGGCAAAAGTACACTTATCGGTATGATTGCCAGGAATACCAGAGCTGATATAAATGTAATTGCTTTAATAGGAGAACGTGGAAGGGAAGTTCGGGAGTTCATAGAAAAGGACATTAAAGAAGAGGGTCTTTCAAGGTCAGTAGTGGTAGTAGCAACATCTGATCAGCCTGCACTTATAAGACTAAAAGGTGCGATGCTGGCAACATCAATAGCTGAATATTATAGGGATCAGGGCAAAGATGTTTTGCTTTTAATGGATTCCCTTACCCGTTTTTCGATGGCCCAAAGGGAGGTTGGCTTAGCGATCGGAGAACCTCCGGTATCAAGAGGTTATACACCTTCGGTATTTTCAGTGCTTCCTAAGCTTTTAGAAAGGACGGGGAATTCCGATAAAGGTTCAATTACAGGCTTATATACGGTACTGGTAGATGGTGATGACTTGACTGAACCGGTTACCGACACTGCAAGAGGAATTCTTGACGGTCACATAGTATTATCAAGAGCTCTGGCAAACAAAAATCAGTATCCGGCTATAGACATTTTGGCAAGCGTAAGCAGGGTAATGCCTGATGTTGTTACAGATGAACATAAAAAGCTTGCAGCCAAGCTCAAAAGAGTAATGGCTATATACAAGGAAGCTGAAGACCTGATTAATGTGGGAGCTTATGTTAAAGGAAGCAATAAAAATATAGATTTTGCTATAAGTGTCATAGATAAAATTTTGGAATTTATTTGTCAGGATACCCATGAGAGTTTCAATTTTGATGATGTGATTGAGAAGATGAAAGAAATATTCGCTGAAGAATAATCTATATAAAAGGGTGATATCTTTGCCGGGATTTAAGTTTAAACTGGAACCTTTTTTGAATTTAAAAACACAGATTGAAAAAAACAGAAAACTTGAATTTGGTCAGGCTGTTATGAAGCACGAGAAGGAAAAAGAAATACTTAGCATAAAAATTAACCATATGGAAGACAGCATAAACAATGCAATTGATAATGCAAATAAAGGTGTGCCTGTATATGTACTTAAAAATTACAGCAATTATATATCAAAACTAAATGATGATATTAACTTACAGAATGAGGTTGTTATCAGAGCCGGAGAAGCAGTTGATTTATCAAGAAAAAAGCTGTATAAGGCCATGCAGGAAAGAAAAGTAATGGAAAACCTGAAAAACAGGCAGAAAGAAGAATACAGGAAAGAAGAACTTAAACAGGAGCAAAAAACTATCGACGAAGTTGTCAGTTATAAATTTAGCGTAGTAGGGGATTAATATGCCGGTGAAAAGTACAATAGAAAACAATAATAAAAATTCATCCAATATCGCAAAGCAGCAGGAAAATAAAACACAGACGAAGAGTCATTTAGTAATATCAACAATAGTATGGATCGTTTCAATATTATTGCTGGTCATGATTATAATCGGTGGAATATTCTATTTGTTGATTAAGAATGATGTAAGCGGAATTGCTACAAAAAACAGAAATTCAATAATAAAGATACCTGTATTAAGAACAGCACTTCCTAAACCTAAGGATCCGGAAGATCCGAAGTATTTGTCAACTATTGAACTGATAGAAAAATACAATGAGCTGAGAAAAAAGAGGGATGAGCTTACAAACGAGCTGAATCAAGCTAAAAAGACTATCAAAGAACTACAGAAGTTTAAGGATGAATCAGATGCAATAACAGCTTCCCAGGCTAAGACTAAGAGCGAACTTGATGCTTTAAAAAAGACTCTTGATCAGCAAGCGATACAAATTGAGGAAGATAAGAAGAAGATCGATGAATTAATTGCATCCGGAGATAAGGAAGGTTTTAAAGAATATTTTGAACGGGTAAACCAGGAAACAGCGGAGAAAATGTATAAAGAGATACTGGAAGAAGAAAAAGCTTCCGGCGAAATTAAAAAGCTTGTAAAACTATATGAAGGAATGGATGCATCTGAAGCAGCAGAAATATTAAAAGAAATGCGAAATGACCAATTAGATGTGGTGATTCAGATATTGAAAAACATGAATACGTCAAAGGCTTCAGAAATAATAGCCACGCTGGACCCGGAATTTGCAGCCGAAATTACGGTTAAACTTACAAATCTCAATAAACAAAACTAATCAGAAAAGATGACAGTTTTACCTGATTAAAAGTTGGTAATAACAGAGTAAAATTTTACTCTGTCATTATAGTAAAACAGATTGGAAGGAGGTGAGAAATGATGGCGCAGGTGAACATACTAAGCTTTTTGTCCATTACCACAGCAAATGATAGCACTTTATCAGGAAACAGCGTAACCAATGCAAAAAATACCACTTCTGTTGAAAGCAGCAAACAATCTTTTGATAAAATATTGAGCAAAGTAAGCAGTAAAAGGGAATTTAATAGAAAAAACAGCAATGTTGTTGAAAAAAAAGCTGCAGAACCTAAAGAATATACTGAAAATTCTGTATCGAACAATCAAAGAGTTGATAAGAACAAAAATACTGATGAAGCTAAGTTTAAAGATAATGTGGCAGACGTAAAGGATAAGCAGGTTAAGGACTTCGGCGAAAATGAAAAACCGTTGGATGAAACAGAAGAAAAAACAGCAGCAAAAACAGCAGCTATACTTGCACAAGCATTGGGTATAAGTACCGATGATGCTCTTAAGATGCTTCAGAGTCTGAATTTAGAAGGTTTAAATCTCAGCGGCAGTGAAGATCAGAGCAAGCTGGTGGATGCAATTGCTGAATTTGCAGGTCTAAATCAGTTGCAGAAAGACGTTCTGAGCGCTGTAATAAAAGATACAGCAGAACAATTTGCATCTGTAATACAAGAACCCTTGCAAAATACAATAACAGAGTCGCCGACAGATAAAAACAGCAGTATTGAAGAATTGACTGATACTAATTTCCTGCAGGATGAATCAAATTTAAAAGCTAATGAATCTGTCGATACCAATGCTGATGATTTATTGAATGATATTACACAAAAGGTTAAAGAGGCAGTAAATAATCTTCCGCAGGATTCTGTTCAGAAAGTTGTTAAGGAAAATCTAAAAAATGAAAGTCTTCAGAATAGGGCTGACAGCAAGATTGCAGTTATTGAAAATAATACAGGCGAAACTGAAAATACTGATGCTGAAGTACTGCAAACATCTGATGTCACGGTTGGCGGTTTTGACGATTTAAATGAAGCATCTGATTCAGCACCAAGTGATGATAGAAATGATACGCAGCAGGAAAACACGAACGGAAAGACAAACGATGCAATAAATGTCTTAGTTAGAGAAGATGCCGGCTATATGAATAATATAGAAAGATTATCATTCCAAGATTCAATAGATCAAGCGATAAGCAATATAAAGGCATCTACGGCAGCAACGGAAACAGTAAACATAACGGCAAAGGATATAATTGAACAGGTAATAAGCAGTTCAAAGGTTATATTAAGCGATGACAAATCGGAAATGGTAATGAATTTGAAGCCCGATATCCTGGGCAAGCTAATGCTGAAGATCGTAACTGAAAAAGGTATGGTTATGGCAAAATTCACTGTTGAGAACAATCAGGTTAAAGAAGTACTTGAAAGCAATATGCAGCTTTTAAAGGATTCCCTTGAGAAACAAGGCCTCAATGTTGAGTACATCAATGTTTCAGTCGGTCATGATAACAGCAGAGAAAGCCAGCAGGCATGGGAAAAGCATAATACAATCAAATACCGTGAACAGAGTAAGAATGTTTTAGGCAGTATATCTGTAAGCGCAAATTACGAAAGATTTTCAGATAACAGTATGCCGGATTTATACTTGCTTGACGGCAGCACATTAAACTTAATGGCATAGGAGGTGAAAAAAGTGTCAGTTAACTCAGTGACAACAAATACCCTCAGCAAAGCTGTTACAGAATCAACATCAAGCACTTCAAGCAATAGCACTAAAACCACCAGAAACACAGGAGAACTTGGAAAAGATGATTTTCTTAGATTATTAGTTACACAGCTGCAGTATCAGGACCCTTTGAATCCTATGGATAATACTGAATTTATGGGTCAAATGGCGCAATTTAGTGCTTTGGAACAGATGCAAAACCTTAATGCAACATTTTCTTCAGTAAAGGCATTTGGATTGATGAATAAGTATATAACTGCTACAGTGAAGGATACGGACAGCGGAGAAACGAAATATGTATCAGGCGTGGTTGACGGTGTTAAAATGAGGGGAAGTACTACGTATGTAACAGTAGGGGACTACGATATAAGCATTGATAATATATTGAGTGTTGCTGATAAAGAAAGCGCAGTGAAGCAGGATATATACAATTATGCAGGCCTGATAGGGTATAGTGTTGACGGACAGCTTACCGACAGCGAGACAGGAGATACTGTTAAAATCAATGGCATAGTTAAGTCCGTTAAGAACACAGATGACGGCACATTCCTGGTGATGACCGGAGTAGTTGCGGAACTGGGCGATATAATAACTTCAATATCAATAACAGATCCTAATTACAGAGAGCAATATTTAAAGAATAACATAGGCAAAACAATAAATGTAATGATAGTCGACCGTGAGAATGATAAGCAGGTTCCTGTTAAAGCAGTATTAAAAGACTATACAATGGATGAACAAGGTAATGTTACAGCCAGCCTGGATGATGTTTATGTGCCTGTTGAAAATGTAAGCTCTATATCCATATACTAGATACAAAAAATTCTAAAGAAGGAATGCTTATGGTAATAAATAACAGATATTTTAACAACATAAGCAGGGTTGGAGTAAACAAGACATATACCTCAGAACATTCAGTACAAAGTAACGGCGGGGATTTTGGCTCCATACTTAAAGAGAAGCTTAACAGCACTTCTGAAGTAAAATTTTCAAAACATGCCGAAGCCAGAATGCAGGACAGGAATATACACTTGTCATCAGAGCAGAGGGCCAAAATAAATCAGGCTGTAGATAAAGCTCAGCAAAAAGGTGTAAAGGATACGCTGGTATTAATGGACAACCTTGCATTTGTTGTAAATGTAAAAAATAAAACAGTGATTACAGCGGCAAACAGCAGTGAGTTAAAGGAAAATGTATTTACAAATATAGATGGCGCTGTAATAGTTTAAAGCAATAACGGCTGGACCCTGTTGGGAGGCCGATGTTCCGGAACGACAGAAGGAACAGCTGAAAAGAACTTTCCAAAGGAGGTCAATATTTATGATGAGATCTATGTTTTCAAGCGTATCAGGCTTGAAAGCACATCAAACAAAAATGGATGTAATCGGTAATAATATAGCGAATGTTAACACTGTTGGCTTTAAGTCAAGCAGGGTAACTTTCCAGGATGTATTCAGCCAGACGCTCAGTTCGGCGAGCGCTCCAGACAATACTACAGGACGCAGCGGTACAAATCCGATGCAAGTAGGACTTGGTATGGGAGTAGCTTCTGTAGATATGCTTGTTACAGCCGGCAGCGTTCAGAGAACAGATAATCCTACGGATTTATCAATAAACGGCGACGGTTTTCTGATTGTCAAAGGCAACAATGATGACCAATTCCTGTTTACAAGAGCAGGAAACCTGACTGTAGATGAAGACGGAAATCTCACGGCTCCGGGAGGATATACCGTATATGGATGGCTGGATTACGGCGGTACCCAGCAAGCGGATGGGTCATTCCTGTTTGATACAAGTGTAGATGTACAGCCAATAAATATATATTCAGATGAAATAAACGGCAATAAAAAAGTAATAGCTGCAAAGGCAACGGGAAATGTAGTATTAACAGGAAATCTAAATTCATCCACTGCAGTAACTACAAGTACTACTGGTGTAAACCCTGCATTTTCTACTCCTGTAATAGTTTACGATGCTCTTGGAAATGCTCACAAGATAAATATCAACTTTTGGAAAACAGGTGCAACAAGCAATGATGACCCTGAAAATGCAGCATCAACATGGTATTGGAGTGTTACTCCTGAAAACGGCTCAGATATACAAGTAAATTACAATAGTAGCAGCCAGACTTTAACATTCAATGGTTATGGTAAAATAACATCTTCAGCGAATGATTTAAAACCTACAATTACAATAGAACCGACTACGGGAAGCAACTTGGGAACAGGAAGTTTTGATGTTACTATTGATTTTTCTACCTTAACAATGTTTGCTATAGAGAATTCCGTAAAGGAAAAAAGCGTTGACGGTTATCCTGCAGGAAAACTCGTATCCTACAGCATAGACTCAAACGGAGTTATAACAGGAGTATACAGCAATGGCAGACAACAGCCGCTGGGGAAAATTGCTTTGGCTGTATTTGACAATCCTGCAGGTCTGGAGAGGGTAGGAAACAATATGTTCGCTGCAACAACTAACTCAGGATCTTTCAACGGAAAAGGTACTCCGGCAGGTTCAGGAGGAGCAGGAACATTCAATCCCGGTACTCTTGAAATGTCAAATGTTGATTTGGCAAAAGAATTTACAGAGATGATAACAACACAAAGAGGATTCCAGGCAAACAGCAGAATAATAACAGTATCAGATGAAATGCTTCAGGAATTGGCTAATATGAAGAGATAGTTAAAGTTGTCGTAAGCTGCAACTGTATGTTTTAAGTAAACATATATAATACATTTACTGTGACACTTGTAAGTTGCAGCTTGCGACAATATCTGATAAACAATGCATGATTAGATGAAAATATGACAATGTAAATCAAAATTTATATTGTGTTTTCGAGGTAAAAATATTATGATTAAGTTAACAAGATTGAATGGTAAAGATTTTGTTTTAAACTGCGAACTGATAGAAACGCTTGAATCAACTCCTGATACGGTGATTTCTACAGTCAGCGGCAATAAATATGTAGTGACGGACAGCATTGATGAAATAATAGAGAAAATCAGAATTTATAAAAGTAAAATATCTGATATTAACAGATTTAAAGAGAGTTAACAAAAGACAATAAAAACTCGCAGGCATTTTATGTCCTGCACCGGGGGGTATTAATTTGGAAGGAAAGCGTAATGTATTAGTAATTGTGCTAATAATTATTGTGGCCATATTAACTATTGCTGTTTCTATGCTTGCAGGATATTTAATGGTATTTTCAAATTCAAATTTAAATAATGACACTGATACCGCAGTGGCCAAAAGCAGTACTGCAACCTTCAAACCTAATTCCGAAAACTGCGGGAATATCATGTTGTTTGAGAACAGTCAGGCCCTGAATCTAAAATATAATGAGAACGAAAAACCTGTCTATATTTCTATGAATATAGAATTACAATACTATAAAAATATTAAGAACGCAGAAGTTAAGATCAATAATAATCTTAGCGAAATCAGAGAATTGGTATCTACATATTTTCAGAAGATGACTTTGGAAGAAGCAAAGGCACCAGAGACAAAGGATAAGGCCAGAAAAGAACTTACTGAACAGATAAACAAATTGCTTTCATCTGAGACTGAGGATGGAAAGGATCTTATATATACAGTAATATTCGAAAGATGGCTTTATCAATAGGGGGTATATGAATGGGAGACATACTTTCCCAAAAAGAAATTGATGATCTAATAAATTCGTTTAACGCCGGAGAAATTGATGTAAAGCAAGAGTTGTCGCAAGAAAAGAAGGTAAGAGTACATAATTTCAAAAATCCTAATAAATTTGCCAAGGATCACTTGACTACTCTGAGATTTATTTATGAAAACTATGCAAGAATAATTACATCATTTCTTTCTGGTTATCTCATGACAGGTATACAGGTTGAGCTGACATCTGTTCAGGAATTATCCTATTTTGAGTTTACAAATTCACTACCTGATCCGGTTGTCCTCGCTATAGCTGACTTTTCCCCTTTAAAAGGTTCTATCATATATGAAATGGCACCTAACATAGTATTTGCCATAATAGACAGAATTCTTGGCGGTAAGTGTGAGATGATCGAAAAAGTCAGAAACTTTACTGATATCGAAATTGCCATCCTTGACAGGGTATTGAATCAACTGCTAGATAAGATGAGAGAACCTTGGGAAACCATTATGCCTTTAAGATTGCGTATGGAGAAGATAGGTACAAATGCACAGTTTATACAATTCATTAATTATAATGAGATGGTTGCCATAGTAACATTGAACGCAAAGATTAATGACGTTGAGGGCATGATTAATATTTGCATACCCTATATGCTTTTGGAACCTATACTTCCAAAACTGAATACGCGATTATGGTTTTCTTCTGTGGAAAAAGAGACTACGGATGAATCGAAAAGCGCTATTGAAAAGAAAATACAGGACACACAGATTCCTGTAAGGGCAATTTTAGGATATTCAACCATTACTGTAAGGGATTTTCTTGAAATACAGGTAGGTGATGTAATTACACTGGACAATGATGTTAATGGTGACATTGATATACTTGTGGGGGACATACTTAAGTTCCATGCAAAGCCAGGTGTAAGAAAATCCAGATTGTCATTTAAGATTACCCAGGTAGTGAGAAAGGAGGAAGAAGAATATGGCTGATATGCTATCGCAGGCAGAGATAGATGCATTGCTTGGAGGTACTTTGTCGCAACAAAATGAAGAAAAAGTAGAAGAAGCAGAAATATTAACTGAACAAGAAAAAGATGCATTAGGTGAAATAGGCAACATTAGTATGGGGACATCTGCAACTACATTGTTCACTTTACTGGGTAATAAGGTTCTGATAACAACACCGGCGGTTACGGTTTTGACAAAGGATGAACTTGCCAGGGAATTTACGGCTCCGTGTGTAGCTGTTAGGGTTGAATATACATATGGATTGGTAGGTACCAATGTACTTATATTGAAAGAAGACGATGTTAAAGTAATAACCGACTTGATGATGGGTGGAGACGGCAGAAATACAGAAGGAGAGTTAACAGATCTTCACTGAAGTGCAATAGCAGAGGCTATGAACCAGATGATAGGATCTGCTGCAACATCAATATCATCAATGTTTAATAAAAAAGTAGATATTTCACCACCCAAAGCATACCATATAAATTTACAGGATGCATTTCCCTTCGAAGGATTTGACGAAACAGGCAAAATGGTAAGGATTGCATTCAGAATGGTGGTGGGAGAATTAATAGACAGTGAAATAATGCAGCTTTTGCCGATAAACTTTGCTAAAGAAATGGCACGCAATATGCTGTATCCTAATGATACAGGAAGCCAGAAGGCTAAAACCCAATCTGATTCAAGTCAGGTAGCAGCGACATCTGTTAAATCTTCGAACATGAATAGGCAAACTGATAACATACATTCTGACAGCATAAGCAATATAAACTCTCAAATGTACAACACGGTAAATGACAGAATCAGTAATAAAAATGAAAGGCATGATTATATGTATATGAATGATAATGCAAGCCAACAAACCTCAATACATCATGAAAGAAATATGAATGTAAATGTACAGCCGGCAGAATTCCAGTCATTTAGCGATGAAAATTTAACATTTGACAGGAAAAATATCAACCTCATAATGGATGTGCCTCTGCAAATCACAGTGGAATTGGGAAGGACTCACAAGAAGATACGTGAAATCCTTGAGTTCGGAACAGGTTCTATTGTAGAACTGGACAAGCTCGCAGGAGAGCCAGTTGATATACTGGTAAACGGTAAGCACATTGCCAAGGGTGAAGTTGTTGTAATAGATGAGAGTTTTGGTGTCAGAATAACTGATATTGCAGACCCTTCAAAGAGATTATAATATTTATACAAAATTATTTTGTTAAGGAGAGGACTAGTGATGGGAAATAAGATTTTAATTGTTGATGATGCAGCCTTTATGAGAATGATGATCAGGGAAATTCTTACAAAAAATGGCTTTGAAGTAGTCGGAGAAGCAGAGAACGGCATTCGTGCAATTGAAAAATATAAAGAACTTTTGCCCGATCTTGTTATTATGGATATAACCATGCCTGAACTGACCGGAATAGAAGCTGTAAAAGAAATCAGAAAGATAAACTCTGAAGCAAAAATTGTTATGTGTTCAGCTATGGGTCAACAAGCTATGGTTATAGAATCTATACAAGCCGGAGCAAAGGATTTCATAGTTAAACCATTCCAGGCAGACAGAGTTATTGAAGCGGTCAAAAAAGTACTGAGCATGTAGTACCCAGATTTCTCAGAAAGCTGTTAAAATAATTTATATGTATGTGCATTAACAAGAGATATGATTTCACTCACTATATTAATAATGCTTGATGTAAAGAAATCAGTTAAAAGTTATAAATAAAGCTGATTTGAGATGATTACAGGATATTTTGAAACATTATCTTATATGTCTGATGAGGTTTAAAATGACGGATAGTTTTATGACTTTCTTTGAATTACTTGCATATTTATTGGTATTTGCATGCCTGATATTCATTGCATTTGTTACTACAAAATTTGTGGGAGCAAAGGCAAATAAAGCAATGAAAGGCAAACATATTGAAATTATAGAAGCTATAAATCTCGGCCTTGATAAAAAGATTTATCTTGTTAAGGCAGGGGAGCAGTATGTCCTGCTGGCTTCATCAGGCAAAAATCTTCAATTTCTTACCGAAGTTAAGCTTAACTCTGAAGACATTGTAGAAGACGATAAACAGGAAATAGGAATTTTCAATTTCAAATCTGTTTTTGAAAACTATATTAAATCTGCCAAAAAAAGAAAAAATGAACCGGAAAGACGGGTGAAAAATGAGTCTGATGATATATCTGATGATAAAGCAGATGTAAAAATCAGTTATATTAATAAAAACATAGACAGGCTCAGAGCTTTAAATAAAAAGATAGAAAGTTTTGGCAGGGAAGATGAAGGTGATAAACCTGAATAAATTTTGTAAAAGAATACTCGGACTGTTAGTAATACTGGTTGTAATAATAGCAGTACATAATATTTCATATGCTGAACCTGTTGTTCCCAGAATAAATTTAGAGATAGGAACTTCAGATAATCCTAAAGATGTCTCATCCAGCATACAGGTTCTGTTGCTGATAACAATATTATCACTGGCGCCTTCAATTCTCATAATGATGACATCATTTACCCGAATTATTATAGTGTTGTCATTCCTGAGAAATGCGCTGGGTACGCAGCAGATGCCGCCAAACCAGGTATTAATAGGATTAGCGCTGTTTCTGTCTTTGTTTATTATGAGCCCTGTTTTAAGTGAGATAAATACAAATGCATATCAACCGTATACAAAAGGTGAAATATCTCAGCAGGAAGCACTCAATAGTGCGTCAAAAACCATAAAGACGTTTATGGTCAAGCAAATTGTAAACAATAAAAGGGAAAAGGATCTGGCTTTTTTTATAAATTTGTCAGAAGCGGAACTTCCGGAAAGCAAGGAAGATTTGCCGGATCTGCCATTTAATATAGTAGCCCCGGCATTTTTAATAAGTGAACTTGCTACTGCTTTTAAAATAGGATTTTTAATTTACCTGCCCTTTCTTATAATTGATATGGTAGTTTCAAGTACATTAATGGCCATGGGTATGATGATGCTTCCTCCGGTAATGATATCACTTCCGTTTAAGATACTCATATTTGTAATGGTTGACGGATGGAATCTAGTCATTCAATCATTGGTTAAAACATTTTACTGACGGCAGTCAAAGGCCATTTATAAAAGAAAGGAAGGAAAAGAATGGATCAGGGCACGGTTGTAAATCTTGGACAGGAAGCATTGAAAATGATCATTTATGTATCCGCTCCATTACTCGGATTGAGTCTTATTGTCGGAATAGCCGTAAGTATATTTCAGGCAACAACTCAAATACAGGAACAAACCTTGTCTTTTATACCCAAGATATTGGCTGTGTTAGCTGCTATTACAATATTCGGTTCATGGATGCTTAGAGTATTGATTGAATATACGCAAAATATATTTGGAAATATAAACAGTTATATTAGATAAAACAACGTATATTTAGCTTGGGTTTAGCGTGGAAGGCGGAATAAAATGGATGCAGTACTTGGATTGGCTTTGAACGGTATGATAAGTTTTCTGCTGATATTGGTGAGAATTACGGGTATATTTGTAATCGCCCCAATATTTGGACGAAAGAATATGCCTACTTATTTTAAGATTGGCTTTGCATTTATGATTTCTTTGATTCTTGTCAATACAGCAAAATTTACAGTACCGGTTTTTTATAATAACATATTTTCATATGTGCTGTTAATCATACAGGAATTTACAGTAGGGGTGATTTTAGGATATGTAGCTTATCTGATATTTTCAGCTATATATCTGGCGGGACAGATTATAGATGTACAGATGGGATTTGGAATGGTAAATGTTTATGACCCTGTAAACAGTACACAGGTTCCGGTTACAGCTAATTTTTATTATATTATAGCAATGCTGATTTTCCTGTTGATGAATGGACAGCATATGCTTATAAAAGCAGTGTTTGACAGTTATAATACCATTCCTCCGGGAACGCTGGGTTTTGATTCATCTGCGTTGCTTGAAAATATAACAAGACTGGTAAAAAATATTATGATTATGGGGTTAAAGATCAGTTCACCAATAGTTGCAACAGTGCTTATTGCAGATGTTGCTTTGGGAATTATTATGAAAACAATACCGCAAATAAATGTTTTTGTTGCCGGTTTACCGATAAAAATCCTTGTCGGATTATTGATAATGCTGTTGATGATACCTTTATTCGTATTAATAGTGGACAATATGATTAATGATATTAATAAAGAATTACAGAACATAATCGACTTGATGGCACCGCGATAAAATATCGAAAAGGTAATGAATTTTACAATGAATGAAAGTCTTTTATACATTAAGATAAATCTGCAGCTGTTTGCAGCTGATGAAAAAACTGAAAAGGCAACGCCAAAAAAGAGAGCAGACACGAGAAAAAAAGGGCATGTTTTTCACAGCAGGGAAATCACTTCCGCTCTGATGCTCATTATAGTTTTTTTTACACTCAAATTATGTGGAAAATTCATTTACGGGCAATTTTCTACAATAATTATAAAAACTTTTGAAGATTATGCGGTCAGAAAAAACATATTAACTTACAATGAACTGTCAGTAATATTTACAGAATTGATTCTGGTTCTTATAAAAACGTGTGCACCGGTTTTTGCAGTGGCAATGGTTATTTGTATAGCAGTACTATACGCTCAGGTGGGTTTTTTGTTTACAGTACAAACTTTAGGTATGAAGTTTGAGAAAATAAATCCTATCAGCGGATTTAAAAGAATATTCTCACCGAGGTCTGCAGTAGAGCTGGTAAAATCGATTATTAAAATAACTGTTGTCTTATACATGGCGTATTCATTTATCAAAAGAAATACGAATACTATACTTAACTTAATAAATTTGGAGACAGGCCAAATTGCAGTAAGTATATGGGATTTGATGACAGATTTGGCGTTAAGGTTGTGTCTTGCAACAGTTATTCTTGGAGTAGTTGATTATGGATATCAGAGATGGGAATATGAAAAGAGCCTGAAAATGACAAAACAGGAGGTAAAGGAAGAATATAAGCAAACGGAAGGTAATCCTGAAATAAAGTCGAAAATAAAGCAAAAACAAAGGCAGATATCTTTAAGGAGAATGCTGCATGAAGTTCCAAAAGCCGATGTTGTAATAACTAACCCGACGCACTTTGCTGTTGCTCTTAAATATGATACATCAAAAGCAGATGCTCCGTATGTCGTTGCAAAAGGCCAGGATTATATAGCATTAAGGATAAAGGAAACAGCAAAGGAAAACGGAGTGGAAATTGTAGAAAATAAAACCCTTGCCCGTACTCTTTATGAAACGGTTGACGTAGGTTCAGTCATACCTGAGGAATTGTATCAGGCAGTAGCCGAAGTATTGGCATTTGTATACAGTTTAAAAAGAGGTAGCAGGGCGATTTGATAACATGAAGGGTTCAACGAATGATAAAGGGAGGTAATACTCGGAATGCGGTTAAAAAATGCTGCAATACCAATATTACTGGTTGCTATAGTATTAATAATTATATTGCCAATTAAAGAAAGTGTACTGGATTTTCTTTTAGTTATCAATATATCTCTTTCGCTGGTTATATTGCTGAGTTCGATATACTCTACAAATATATTGCAAATGTCAGTTTTTCCGTCTGTTTTGCTGTTTACAACCGTATACAGGCTTTCGCTTAATATAACTTCAACAAAGCTGATACTGAAAGACGGACATGCAGGTAAAGTAATAGAAAAATTTGGTGAATATGTAGCCGGTAACAATATTGTAGTTGGTTTTGTAATATATTTCGTAATAATGATAGCTCAGTTTCTTGTCATAACTAAGGGAGCTGAGAGGGTATCTGAAGTTGCAGCGAGATTTACTTTGGATGCTATGCCGGGTAAGCAGATGGCAATAGATGCTGATTTGAATACAGGGCTTATCGATGAAACCGAAGCCAGGAGAAGAAGAAAGGAAATACAAAGAGAAGCTGATTTCTATGGTTCAATGGACGGTGCCAGCAAATTTGTAAAAAATGATGCGATTTTCGGCATTATTGCAACCTTCCTTAACGTAATCGGCGGTTTGATTATTGGAATGGTTTTCAGAGGTGAAGGATTGCAGGAAGCCTTGCAAACCTATACCATATTAACTATAGGTGACGGTTTGGTCAGCCAGATTCCTGCACTTATGATTTCAACATCAACAGGTATAATCGTTACAAGAGCAGCATCTGAAGATGATTTAAGCACGGAAGTTATAAGTCAGCTTTTTACCAATCCAAAGGTTATGTTTATAACTGCAGGAGTATGTGTTATTCTGTCATTTCCGTTGGCAACCGTACCTTTCCTGCTTTTTGCACTGCTCTTTGCAATACTTGGATTTAGTTTGTTAAAAAAGGAGAAAAAAGCTATTGTACAGGAAGAAGCGGCTGTGCAGGAGAGTGAAGTTGAGGAAATCAGAAAACCTGAAAATGTTGTTTCACTGCTGCAGGTAGATCCGATAGAGTTGGAATTTGGTTATGGAATTATTCCCATGGCAGATGTGACACAAGGCGGTGACCTTACCGACAGGGTAGTAATGATAAGAAGGCAGCTGGCTTTGGAAATGGGTATTATAGTTCCGGTTATAAGGCTTAGAGATAATCTTCAGTTAAATCCTAATGAATATGTGATAAAAATAAAAGGAGTAGAAGTGGCGAGAGGAGAAGTGGTATTTGACCATTATCTTGCTATGAATCCAGGTACGGCAGAAGAGGAACTGCAAGGTATAAAAACTACTGAACCTGCTTTCAATCTTCCTGCGATATGGATAACCGAATCTGAACGTGACAGGGCTGAAATGCTTGGTTATACTGTGGTAGATCCTCCGAGGGTTGTATCAACCCATCTGACAGAAGTTATCAGAAGGCATGCGCATGAACTGATGGGAAGACAGGAAGTTCAGACTATTATTGACAATTTGAAAGAAAACTATCCTGTTATTGTTGATGAGCTTATCCCGAAACAGATGTCTATTGGCGAGATACAGAAGGTAATTGCAAATCTTCTGAAGGAAGGCATTTCAATAAGGGATATGGTTACCATTCTGGAAACCATTGCAGATTATGCGCCGGTTACTCATGATGCCGACCTTTTGACTGAGTATGTAAGGCAAGCATTGGGGAGAGCCATTTCGAAGAGATTTATTGAAGGCAATTCAGTCAGAGTAGTTACACTTGATCCGAAGCTTGAGCAGACTATAATGGACTCAGTGCAAAAAACCGAAAGCGGTTCATTTATAAATATGGAGCCGGGAATAATAAACAAGATAATAGGAAACCTTCTCAAACAAGTACAGAAACTTGTTCAGATAGGTCAGCAGCCGATAATTTTGTCCTCACCTGTTGTAAGGCTGTATTTTAAGAGGCTTATAGAGCAAACAGCTCCTGACATTATAGTTCTGTCTTATAACGAGATAGATCCTGATATTGAAGTCCAATCGGTTGGGATGGTGAGCATATAGTATGATAATACGAAGGTATACCGGAAGCAATACCCAGGAGGTAATGAAAAAGGTAAAGATGGATCTTGGCAGCGAGGCGGTTATATTAAACACCCGAAAAATGAAAAAACGAGGTTTGCTTCATATATTTTCAAAACCCGTAATAGAAATTCTTGCTGCTGTTGAAGATGAAAAAGCTAATGGTTCTTCGTCATACAAAAGAGATAATTTTGCGGACAAAAATGGACGGGGTTCTGCATTAAATTACAATTATAAACAGGACAAAAATAAATTTGTTGAAAAAGAGGAAAATATCAAGAATTTAGAGAATAAAATAAATAATATTGAATTAACGCTGCAAAAATTCTACGACAAAATTCAGAACACAAATAACATAAATATAGCAAATGATTCAGGTAACAGCCAGAACATAAATGACAGCGGGAATATGCAGCAAATTAATTTAAATTTAGAAAATAAAGAAAAGGTAATATCAAGCACAAAGTCAGAATCCAAAAATGAAGAAAACGGAAGCCTGAGTAAGATATTAAATGTATTCAGCAATAATCTGCGTCAGAATGAAGTTGAAAATGAGCTTGTAGATGAGATTATCGCAAAGGCAAAAGAAAAACTGGTATCTAATAGCTCCATAAGTGAAATAGTAACGGTTTTGTACAGAATAATTTCTGATTTATTAGGTAAGCCGGAACCTCTTGTATTTAGAGAAGACGGCAAACCGACGGTAATAGCATTTGTGGGACCTACGGGAGTAGGTAAAACTACAACACTGGCGAAAATAGCGGCTCATTATTCTATTTATCAAAATAAGAAAGTAGGGTTAATAACAGCAGACACATATAGGATAGCTGCAGTTGAGCAATTGAAAACTTATGCAGAAATAATGGGAATGCCGGTAAGCGTGGTATACTCACCTGAAGAAATAAAAGAAGCGATTAACCAGCATTCAGATAAGGATATCATATTCATAGATACTGCGGGAAGAAGCCATAGAAACAAGCAGCAATTTGAAGAATTAAAAAGGTTAATTGATATCTGTGAACCTGATGAAATTTACTTGCTTATAAACTCATCAACAAGCATGAAAAACTGCAGGGATATAATAAAGAATTATGATTTTCTGAAAGAATATAAGCTAATTTTTACAAAAGCAGACGAAACACAAATGACGGGTATTATTTTAAATGTAAGGCATATTACAGGCAGGAAATTATCCTATCTCACAACAGGTCAGAGCGTTCCGGATGATATAGAAGTAGTGGACATAGCAAAGGTAACTAAAAAGCTGTTGGGGAGTATGGCATAGATGATGGATCAGGCTGAAAAACTCAGACAAATGATAGGTGATATTAAATTACGCCAGGATGCTGATAACCAGCATGAGGTTGAAAAAGAGGAAACAAAGAAAGCACGGGTTATCACGGTTACAAGCGGCAAGGGTGGTGTTGGAAAAACAAATGTTACAGTTAATCTTGCAGTAGCATTAAGTGAAATGGGTTTAAGGGTAGTAATACTGGATGCTGATTTTGGACTTGCTAATATTGATTTGATATTTGGAGTAGTGCCGAAATACACGATAGCTGAATTAATAAGCGGAGAAAAAAACGTATATGAAGTACTGTCAGATGGTCCTAATAATGTAAAATTTATAGCAGGCGGATCCGGTATAGAATCATTAACGGAATTAAATCAGGCACAAATTGACAAATTTATTGAAAATATTTCACTGTTAGACAGAATATTTGATATAATTTTAATAGATACAGGAGCCGGAATATCAGAAAGTGTAATGAGCTTTGTGATGGCCGCTGATGAGGTAATATTAGTAACGACACCTGAACCCACATCGATGATGGATGCTTATGCATTGATTAAGATGGTAGCCGGCAGAGATAAAAATAAGGAAATAAAAATTGTGGTTAACAGAGCTGAGAATATTAATGAAGCTAATGCAATTTCCGAGAGACTTACAACGGTTTCGGAAAGGTTTTTAAATATAAAATTGAAGACGCTGGGATATATTTTATTTGATGAAGCGGTTATAAAATCAGTAAAGCAGCAGCAACCGTTTCTTACATATTATCCAAGAAGTCATGCGGCAAAAATGATGCGGGAGATATCAAGAAAGATGACCGAATACAATAATGACAATTACATGGAAGATAAAAATAACAGCGGAATAAAAGGTTTTATGAGCAGATTTGTACGTTTTCTTGGCAAATAAATAATATTTGTATTATATGAGGGATCGATGTGCCGAAAATACAGTTAGTCGAAGGAACAAAACTTGAAATAGAGCTGGATGTAGATAAAAAAAATCAGGATAAATTAAACTTAGTCAGTCAGTTTGAATGGAGAGAAAGTGAAGATATAATTTGTGTTGCAGCTCCCATATATAAAGGGAATTATTATTATATTTGCACAAATACTCTTATGAGAGTGTACTTTCTCTTTGATAATGACATGTATATGTTTACAGCAAAACAAATGGATAATTTTACCAGAGACAATTTCAAATATATGAGACTAAGGAAATTAAGCGAATTCTTACATGTACAAAGAAGGGAATTTTACAGATTTACCTGTTTACTACCGATAATGTACAGGAGATATGATACTCAAAATAAAAGCAATAATGACACACCTTTTATACTAACCGAAATAAGCAATATCAGCGGAGGCGGTTTATGTATAAAAACTAAGGAAAAGCTGGCATATGATGACATGATCGAATGTAAATTGGAACTGGAGGATTATGGAGAAATACCTTTTCTTGCTAAAGTAGTAAGAGAAGAACCTATAAAAAATGAAAGCAGATATAAATATGAATATGGTGTCGAATATACAGGAATTGTAAGCAAAGACAAAGAAGCAATAATTGCCTATATTTTCAGGCAACAGAGAAAACTTAGGGAAAAGGGGATAATTTAATTATTTGAAAATATTCAGGTTCAAGGAGAAAATGCTGTGTTGCAAAGAAGAGATGACTTAAACGAAAAAGCAGAAAATAACAGTAATATAAATGAAACGCACGAATCAATGCACAACATCAGAAGTCATAAAGAAACTGTCGAATGTATAGTAGCAATTGGTACATCTACAGGAGGACCCAGGGCATTGCAAGAAGTGATACCGATGTTTCCTGCAGACATACCGGCGGCAGTCCTGATAGTGCAGCACATGCCGTCAGGATTTACAAAGTCGCTTGCCGAGCGTTTGGACAGTATGAGCAGGATTAAAGTAAAAGAGGCAGAAAACGGCGACATTTTAACGAAAGGATGTGCGTATATTGCTCCCGGTGGATATCAAATGATTATTGATAAGCAAAGTGACAAATTTTTCAGGATAAGACTTACTGATGATGAACCTGTAGGGGGGCATAAGCCTTCTGTGAATGTGTTGTTTAATTCGATATCATGTCTGGATATAAAGAAAGTTATAGCTGTTGTAATGACAGGCATGGGTAAGGATGGAAGTGAAGGTGTTAAAAACATAAACAAGAATAAAAAAGGTTATATAATTGCACAAGATGAAAAAACATGTACAGTTTATGGAATGCCTAAAGCTGCAGTTCAGACTGGTGTAGTAGATGAAATAGTCCCACTTGATGAGATTGCAAAAAAGATAATGATGTTTTTGGGGGTGTATGATAAATGAATAAGAATCAGTATATGGAAGTATTCATCGAAGAAACCAAAGAACATTTGCAAAGTTTGGATCAATGCCTTTTTGAACTTGAAAAAAATCCTGACAATAAAGAAGTGCTTAATGAGATTTTCAGAGTAGCGCATACGCTCAAGGGTATGGCAGGTACAATGGGTTTTAACAGGATGTCAAAGCTTACGCATGATATGGAGAATGTGTTGCAGGGTCTTAGAAGCGATACCATCTCTGTAAATGATCATGTGATAGATGTTTTATTCAAATGCATGGATGCCCTTGAAGAATATCTTGATAATATAATTAACACTTCAGATGAAGGGCAGAATGATTATACGGATATAATCAATGACCTTAACGCACTTATAAATTCTCAAGGTGCTTCAAATAATGCGGAAAACGGTAAAAACAAACCGGAAAAAACCAGTCAGGACAAGAACGGTGATTCTTCCGTAAAAATAGATAAATATCAGGCAGCAGTAATAAAGAAAGCCGGAGATCTTGGAGTGAATGCATATCAGATAAAGATTTGCTTAAATCCAGGATGTGTTCTGAAATCAGCAAGGGCATTTATTATATTTCAAACATTAGAAAAATATGCTGAAATAATCAAATCAGATCCCAAAGTAGAAGATATAGAGGATGAAAAGTTTGATTTTGAATTTACAGTTATTATACTTACCAAAGAATCTGAGGAAGTAATTAAAAATGCACTTAATTTGATATCGGAAATTGACAAAATAGATATAACAAAGATTTCCGACGATAACCCTGAGATTGTTAAATACCTGGAAGAACAGGAAGAGTTATCAAAATCCATATCAAAACCCGCAAACGAAGTTTCAGCAGCTGATAAAAAAAGTGAAGCATCCCAGACAGCAAATAATACAGCATCTAAGAGTAAGATTGTAAAGACCATAAGAGTTGAGATTGACCGTTTGGATGTTCTTATGAATCTCACGGGAGAATTGATTATAACAAAAACACGCCTGAAAGAACTGGCAGGTGCTAATAAACAGCAGGAATTGGATGATGCTATTGAATATCTGGAGAGAATAACCACTTCATTAAATGATGCTGTAATGAAAGTAAGAATGGTACCGGTAGAAGCAGTATTCAACCGTTTTCCAAAAATGGTAAGGAGTATATCAAAAGATCTGGGCAAAGATATCGAACTCATTATGTCAGGAGTAGATACTGAACTGGATAAAACGGTTATAGATGAAATAGGGGACCCATTGGTTCATCTGCTAAGAAATTCAGTTGATCATGGAATTGAGTCGCGTGAAAAACGAATAGCAGCAGGTAAACCGGAAGTAGGACATATATATTTGAGAGCTTATCAGGCAGGTAATAATGTAATTATAGAAGTTGAAGACGACGGCGGTGGAATTGATGTTGACAAGATCAGAAAGAAAGCTGTCGACAAAGGATTTTTAACTGCTGAAGCTGCTAAAAATTTAACGGATGGAGAAATTATTGAATTATTGTTCAGACCAAGTTTCAGTACAGCAGACAAAATTACTGATTTATCCGGAAGAGGAGTAGGGCTGGATGTAGTAAGAACAAAAATTGAATCCCTTGGCGGAAGAGTAGAAGTTGAAAGTGAATTGGGCAAGGGAAGCAAGTTTACTATAAAACTGCCTCTTACGCTGGCAATCATACAGGCTTTATTGGTAATGACAGGAGATGAAAAATATGCTATTCCGTTAAGCTCCATATCCAGGATTCTGAATATAACGGAAGATGACATAAAGATGGTACAGAAACAAGAAGTCATCCTTCTGGGAGATGATATATTGCCTGTAGTAAGGCTTGAAAATGTTCTTAATATCAAGAGAGACAAACCTCAAAAAGAAACTACATCGGTTATTGTGAAAAAAGGTGAAAAGCAGTATGCATTGCTTGTAGACTCGGTAATAGGTCAGCAGGAAATTGTACAAAAAGGATTGGGTAAGATATTAAGCGGAACTAAATACGTTACAGGTGCAACTATACTGGGAGACGGTAATGTAGCTTTGATTATTGATGTAAGTTCAATTTTCTAAGGAGGTAAAGAATTATGGAAGACATAATAGCTGGAGATATGAAACAGTTCGTCACATTTAAGCTGGGCAAAAGTGAGTATGGAATAGATATAGAGAATGTAACTACTATTGAAAAGTTGAGTACTATAACAAGAGTTCCTAATACACCAGATTATATAAGAGGAGTAATAAATTTAAGAGGAGAGATTATTCCCATAATTGATCTTGCTGTGAAATTTGGGCTTGATGAAACTGAAGATACGGAGAATACCAGAATAATAATACTGGCAATTGATGGCGCTACAGTTGGTATCAGAGTAGATTCGGTAGCAGAAGTAGCAAATTTATCGGACAAGTCTATTGAAAATGTTTCAAACTTCAGCAATGAGTTGTCTGATGAGTACATAATAGGTGCAGCAAAACTTGATAATAGAATAGTTACTTTGCTTGACATAGGTAAAATGCTTAAAATAGATGAATTATAAAAGGTACAGGAGTATATGATTATGAGTTCCGTGAATGATTTTAATAATTTCCAGCTTGATATGTTAAGGGAAATCGGAAATATAGGGGCAGGCAATGCTGCAACAGCTCTGGCTAAGATGCTTAACATAAGAGTTGATATGAATGTGCCAAAAGTAAAAATATTGGATTTTAAACAGGTTAACAATATACTTGGTGGTGCAGAGAATCTTGTAGTCGGTATACTTTTATATGTAAACGGAGATCTGCAGGGTTATATATTATTTATTTTGGAGCATAGCGCTGCAAGAAAGTTAGTGGACATATTAATGGAAAAACATTCCAATGAAACTGATGAATTCAGTGAAATCGAGCTTTCTGCTTTGAAAGAAATAGGAAACATAATGGCAAGTTCATACCTGTCGGCACTTTCAACCCTTACTAATCTTTACATAGCACCATCAGTACCTGAAATTGCAATTGATATGGCTGGAGCGATATTAAGCGTACCTGCGATTGAATTTGGAAAAGTCGGAGATTCGGTTCTGTATATTGAAACGGAATTTATTGAGGGTCGGGACAGAGTTATTGGAAATTTCTTCCTTGTACCGGATGTAGATTCATATGATGTATTATTAAAAGCATTAGGAGTAATTGGTTAATGGATAATCTGATAAGAGTGGGAATGGCTGATTTGTGTGCAGCGGTTCATCCATGTATTTTGACTACACTCGGACTTGGCTCTTGCGTAGGAATAACATTATATGATCCTATCACCAAAGTACTGGGGCTGGCTCATATAATGTTGCCGTCAAGCAGCCAGGCAAAAAATAAAAGCAATATTGCTAAATTCGCAGACACTGCAATAGACAAGCTAATATTAGATATGATTAAATTAGGCGGAGCAAAGAAAAGGTTGGTTGCAAAATTAGCTGGCGGTGCACAGATGTTTGCTTTTAACAACACTTCCGATATAATGCGGATTGGTTCTCGTAATGTAGCAGCGGCAAAAGAATGCCTTCAAATGCATGGAATACCGATAATAGGTGAAGATACCGGTGGAAATTATGGACGCACTATTGAAGTATATTCTGAAGATGGAAGATTGAAAGTAAAAACAATCGGACATGGTGTAAAACTTATATGACCGGGTTAAGATCTTAATATGGCATTAGACTGGAGGATTTTATGAACAGTATACTCAACAGGCTGCCAATTATTTTTGGCGCTTTTGCAGGTATATTTGCTGGAATAGTAGGTATTGCTCAGAATAAACCAGCTATAGATATTTATAAAACGATGATTGTATTTATCGCTGTTTTTATAGTCGCCGGGATGTTTTTAAGACATATATTATATGGAATTTTAGAAGAACAATACAGAAAAAAAGCAAAGGATGATAAGCTAAACAAAGAACAAGATGAGGCTCAGATTTCTGAGCCTATAACTGAGAATAACAGGCAAACTGATAATCAAGCTTCAAAGATTGATATTGTGGTTGATGATAATGAAGAATTTACGCCTTTGGAATTTAGCAAGGCTGTAAAAACAAAGATGAACGAAGCAGTTGCAGACACAAAAGAAAAATAATAACGGAGGATATTAATGTCGTCCACTGATTTTAATTTACCGGAGTTATGGAAACAATACAATCAAATAAAAGATCCTGCAATAAGAGAAAAGCTGATAATAAGCTATGCCCATCTTGTTAAATATGTTGCGGGAAGGTTAAGCATATATTTTGGATCAAATGTTGAATATGATGATTTGGTTAGATATGGAATTTTTGGCCTTATTGATGCTATTGATAAATATGATCCGCAGAAAGGTGTAAAATTTGAAACTTATGCTTCTCTTAGGATAAGAGGAGCTATTATAGACAGTATACGAGAACTTGACTGGGTGCCCAGATCAATGAGGCAGAAGCACAAGGAGATAGAAAAGGCGTATATTGATTTGGAGAATATGAACGGACATCCTCCTACTGACAAGGAAGTTGCGGAAAAGCTGGGTATAAGTTTGAATGATCTGTATAAGTTGCTTGGAGATATAAGTATTTCTTCTATGATGTCTCTTGAAGAGTATCTGGAGCAAAATTACGAAATCGGTATTGAACACAGCAGCAGGAGGGATGAGCATCCTGAAGAATATGTGGAAATTGAGGAACTAAAAAAAATTCTTGGTGAAGCAATAGATAAATTACCTGAAAAAGAAAAAAAAGTAGTTTCTCTGTATTATTATGAAGAATTGACACTAAAAGAGATAAGTGCGATAATGAATGTATCAGAATCAAGAATATCGCAATTGCATACTAAAGCTATACTGAAATTACAGGGAAAATTAAACAGATACAGGACAGGGAAATAGCAACAATTCAACATAAATAATCTAGCACCGGTTAACGTCATTAATAAAGTATCAGATAAAAGCAACATAAACATATTTTATAGGGTGGTTGAAATGGTAAATTTTGATAACAGAGCCGCTGATATAAATAACGGTTTTTTCAGGATTCAAAAAAAGAGTGACGGAATTTATCTTGCAGTATATCCTCCGGTTAATAATGGTGTGCCTATACAATTGGATGAAGTTTTGAACAAAATTAATGAGAAAAATATTAAAAACTTTAATTATGATTTACTGCAAAAAACAGTAGAAGAAAGTAGCGGATTGCCTGTAAAAATTTCCGAACCTCAGTTTGATGCTTTGGATTTAGATGATGTTATTGTTAACGTTAATGTTACACCTGATAAAATGAAGGCATACATATTAATAGAAGCTAATGCCAGCAGCAAGTTTCCTACCGTAGAGGAATTGGAGCGAATACTTAATTCAAATGGTGTTATTTTTGGAATAAAAAGGGATATACTTGAAAATCTAGCTAAAGGAAGATTTAACAATGAATCTGTATGTGTGGCCGAAGGGACACAACCGATAAACGGTACAAACGGTAAGGTTGATTTTAAATTTAATATTAATAAGGAGATGCACCCTACCATATTGGAGGACGGAAGGGTTGACTACAGAGAACTTAATATAATTCAAAATGTTAAAAAGGGAGATATTCTATGCACTTTAGTGCCTCCAACACTGGGGATTCCCGGAAAGAATGTGGCAGGGGAAGAAGTACCGGCCAAAGACGGAAAGCCGGCAATCATGCCAAAGGGTAGAAATGTTGAGTTTACAGAGGATAAATTAGCCTTAAGGTCAATGATAGACGGTCAGATAATATATGAAAATAATAAAGTCAGTGTTTATGCAAACCTTGAGATAAACACAGATGTTGATAACTCTACAGGTAATATAAATTTCGTTGGTAATGTACTGGTAAGAGGAAATGTTTTATCAGGATTTACAATTGAAGCTGATGGTTATGTTGAAGTATGGGGTGTGGTTGAAGGAGCCACAATAAAATCAAAAGGAAACATAATACTAAGGCGCGGTATGCGGGGTAATGGCAAAGGTGTCTTAATAAGCGGCGGTGATATTGTTGCAAAGTATATAGAATATAGCACGGTGGAAGCTAAAAATAATATAACTGCGGACGCAATAATGCACAGCAATGTTAAATGCGGGAATAAACTTGAGTTATCAGGCAGCAACGGGCTTTTGCTTGGCGGGATATGCAGAGTCGGAAACGAAGTCGTAGCTAAAGTAATAGGTTCTCATATGGCTGTAGCTACTGAGGTAGAGGTAGGTATTGATCCGGTGCAAAAAGAACGTTACCGCAATCTGAAAAAAGAAGTAGAAGATATGACTAAAGATATTAAAAAAGCTGAACAAGCTATAGCAATACTTCAGAAGTTGGAAAAAGCCGGCATGCTTTCACCGGAAAAGCGTGAAATGATGGCCAGGAGTAAAAGAACCCAGGACTACTATGCCAACAAAATTCAGGAGGCAAGGGAAGAAATAGAAATGATTGAACAGCAGCTGCTAAAGGATGCGCAAGGTAAAATACATGTCAGAAATTTCGCATATCCCGGAGTAAAAATCAGCATAGGAAATATTTCAATGTATGTAAGAGATGTTTTTGAATATTGTACTTTCTACAAAGACGGAGCAGATATTAAAACTACACCTCTGGCAAAAACATGGTAAAAAATAAAGGGGTGCATTGGTATGTTAATTAGACCAATAGATGCTCAGGTAATGGTTAACAAATCAACTGAAATTTCAAAGATTCAAAGCGACGTGCAGGATAAGTATAATCTGGTTGGTTATATAAAATCAGAGAACACGCAAAATATTGCGGAAACAAAGATGAGAAAAGTACTTGAAAAGGAAAATACCCAAAAGACAATGATACATGAAAAACAGGAAAGAAACCCACAGAATGAAGGAAAAAAGAATAAACAAAAAAACAACAGAGAAAAAGATAGCAAACTTGAGGAAGAACATCACCAAATCGATATCAGATTATAGTTGAATTTATAGTGTTATTAGGCATTAATAAAATCTCTGACGGGTACTGTATCAGATGAGGGGGTGTTAGGTTGAATCAATTCTATGTTAGCATAATATTTATGGGAATAGTTTTAATTATGGTTGCTTTAGTATGGGTGGCCATAGATTGGAAAAAGTCATCTGACGAGAAAAATATAGTTGACAGGAAAAGAAAAGAAATAGCTGAAATGGTATCGGGCGCGGATCAGATGATTGATGAAATGAACAGGTTTTCGGATTATATAGCGGATTTTATGCAGACTAAAAGTGAAGACATTGAGAATAAAGTTAAAAATGTTGAAGAAAAATTAAAGGATATCAACAGAATTATAGAAGAAAAACAATTAAGCATGGTAAATGAAAGTGAAAAAAATATATATTTAAATACAGGTACGGATGATATAGTAAATGAAACCGTAAATATGAATTTTATAAAAAAGAAAAACGATGATATAAAAGAAAAAAAGATAAATAAAAATCAAGATGATAATTGTACTGACAGTAATAGCAGTGAAAGCAAAAAAGTAATACTTCTTTCACCCAAAAGTAGGGAAGTTGCTGCACTTGCCAAAGAAGGACTAAGTGATACCGAGATAGCAAAAAAATTGAATATAGGCAAGGGCGAGGTACAATTAATACTTGGCATTAACAAATAAAAGCGCGTAAGCGCTTTTTGTGGTGAATGAGAGGATGAAGAACTGGAATTATGAAGAACTTTCAAGTAAAAAGTATTATCTTGGGTATAGGTATTGGTATTGTGTTTACCGCGTTAGTTAGTATAATTTATAATGCGGGCGGTTATTCAAGTATGAGCAGGGAGGAAATAATTGAAGCCGCAAAAAGTTATGGTATGATAGAACCTGAAAGCTTAATCGGTTATAGAAAAAAAACAGAAGCGACAAATGATTTGCCGAAAAAAAGTGATGCAAAAGATAATTCCAGTCAAAATAGTAACGAAACTCAAAAAACCAATGCAGCGGAAGACACAAAAAAAGAACAAACCGGTGCAGAAGCTATTGCAGGCCAGACAAATCAGGATAAGCTTCAGGAACAGACAATTAAGCCTGAAGAACAGGTAGAATTGGTAAATATATATATACAAGAAGGAGATACTTCATATACGGTAGGTGAAAAACTAGCCAATGCAGGATTGGTTCCAAGTGCCGGCGAATTTAATATAGAAATAATTAATTCGGGCTTGCAGTCAAATATCAGAGCCGGAAGCTATCAGATAAAAAAAGGTGCCAGCATACAGGAAATAATTAATGAGATAGTGCCTGTTATGCAATAAATTACTCAGTATTTTGGCAAATAAATATAAATTTAATTGATAAATTTAAATGAATGCGGTCAATAATATTAAATAAAAAGGATGTTTATAAATATGGATACAGAAGTAAAAAGCCAGGATCTTATTAAATATATAGATGATAATATGGATACCTTTAGTAAGGGTCAGAAATTAATAGCTAATTTTATAATAAACCATTATGACAAGGCTGCTTTTATGACAGCTGCAAAGCTTGGGAATATAGTTGGTGTAAGTGAATCAACCGTAGTAAGGTTTGCCATTGAACTGGGGTATGATGGTTATCCGAAGCTGCAGAAAGCTTTGCAGGAATTAATAAAAAGCAAGCTTACTGCTGTGCAGAGAATTGAAGTATCTTCAAACAGGATAAATGAAGAAAACGTTCTGAAAAGCGTTCTTCATTCTGATTTGGAAAAGATAAAACTTACTATGGAAGAGATTAATATAGATGAATTCAATACCATTGTGGAGAAAATATTAAAAGCAAATCGTATATACATTTTAGGTGTAAGGAGTTCTGCACCGCTAGCAAGCTTTTTGGGATTTTATTTTAACCTTATGTTTGATAATGTAAGATTGGTACATACAACCAGTGTAAGTGAAATGTTTGAGCAAATAATAAGAGTTAAGAAAGATGATTTGGTAATAGGAATAAGCTTTCCGCGCTATTCAAAAAGAACTATTAAAGCTATGCAATTTGTAAAAAGCCAGGGCGCTACGGTAATTGCAATTACAGACAGCCTGGAATCACCGGTTGCCAAATCTGCGGACTATTCATTAATAGCTAGAAGTGATATGGCATCATTTGTAGATTCTCTGGTAGCACCGTTAAGTGTGATAAATGCCCTGATAGTTGCTGTGGGCATGAGACTGAAAGATGATGTATACGGAATATTTGAAAAACTCGAAAAGATATGGGACGAGTATCAGGTTTATGAAAAATATGATAATATAGAAGCGATAAGAAAGATTGACTAAAGGTAAACAGTTAGGAGAGAACATGAGCAGACGTGTAATAGTTATTGGAGCCGGGGCCGCCGGAATGATGGCTGCCGGAAGAGCAGCTGAAAGAGGCTTAAAGACAATTCTGATAGACAGAAATAAAAAGCCGGGCAGGAAATTGGCGATAACCGGCAAGGGAAGGTGTAATATAACAAATTCTGCAGATATTCAAAGTATTATAGATAATACTCCCGGAAACGGGAATTTTTTATATTCTGCATTATACAATTTTTCAAATGAAGACATAATAAATTTTTTCAATAGAAACGGTGTTCCTACCAAGATAGAGCGGGGAGGAAGAGTGTTTCCCTTATCGGATAGGGCAGAAGATGTGGTTGAATGTCTGTTTGCTTATGTAAATAAAAACAATGCGGAAGTAATGTTCAATACAAGAGTTAAAAAAATTAATGTTTCGGACGGACAGGTAACGGGAATAACGACTGAAAGCGGCAGACAGATAGAGTGCAGTTCGGTAGTGCTTGCTACAGGAGGATGCTCATATCCGGGAACAGGTTCTACCGGGGACGGATATGAAATGGCAAAAGAAGTAGGACATTCAATTACACAGCTTAAGCCTTCCCTTATTCCCCTTATAGTTAAGGAAGAATGGGTAAAAGAACTGCAGGGCCTTACACTGAAAAATGTTAAGATAACTTTATACAATAAAAGGAAGAAAAAGATATACGATGACTTCGGCGAGATGCTGTTTACACATTTTGGAGTTTCAGGCCCCCTTATACTTAGTGCAAGCAGGCATGTTCTTGATTATGGGTATAAGGATGTTGAGCTTGTAATCGATTTGAAGCCTGCATTAACTGAAGAAAAACTTGATGAGAGGGTACAGAGGGATTTTCACAACTTTTCAAATAAGCAGTTTAAGAATGCTTTAAACAATTTGCTTCCAAAAAAGCTGATACCTGTAATAGTCAAGCTGTCGGGAATACAGCCTGATAAACCGGTTAATCAGATAACGAAAGAAGAGAGAAGGAATCTGGTAAACTGTTTAAAAAAGCTCAGTTTAAACATTATAGGATCGAGGCCGTTAAATGAAGCTATAGTTACTGCAGGTGGAGTGTCTGTTGATGAAATTAATCCGTCCACCATGGAATCTAAAATAGTAAAAGGGTTATATTTTGCAGGTGAAATAATCGATGTGGACGCTTATACAGGCGGATTTAACCTTACTATCGCATTTAGCACGGGGTATCTGGCAGGTACACATTGTTAAGGAACTCTACTTTTTATCTTGCAAGATTAACTTGTGCGCTGGCTGGTTTTGTTCCAGGAAACCGGAAGTAAATTCACTTTAGTGTGTATTTTAGCACTTCAATGAGCATATTATTTTATATAAATACTTGTATCTTGTAAGACTATTAATTTTACAAAGAGATACAAGTATTAATAAGGTGCATTTTAACATTTTAGACATTAATTTTGTTATGTTAATTTGCGCCGGATAATATGTGGAGTTGATGCTATGAAATTGGTTGTGTTCAAAGTAAATAACAAAAACCACAAGAGATTAAAAAGTAAAAGCATTCTGCTTGAAAGAATTTTATTTATAACATGTGTAGCAGTATTTGCTATTTTAGTCGGAGTTCAGGGGTTAATGATAAATCCTTCAACCAGTGGGTTTATCACCGTTAACAGTGAATTGGACGGAGCGCCTTTGAAAGCCGAAGAGATTTTGTATAAACAAGGTCATATCGAACTTTGCATGGCTGACGATATGACTGACGAGAATGTCAAAGTGCTTTTAAACGGTGAAGAAGTGGCATGTTTTAGTGAGAGCGTACTTACAATACGTGTAAAAGACGGAGATGTTGTTGAACTGGATTGCAGCGAAGCCGAATCGGAGAACATCGTTTATGTAAAAAGCACCAGCGAAAATATTAAAAACATAGACGTAAACAAAAGAATAAAAACACATACAGGAATAATAAAAATTGGTAAGATAAAAATTGAATAAAAAATTTGAAAGCTTTCTTTTTTTATTAATAACTGTATTATTTTATTGTATATAAATTTGTCTTTTTATATAATATGTTTATGCGATTTAATTTACGTAAAAATAACTTTTGTTTAAGGAGCAGGTATGAGTAAACATATTGAATATACAGATGTTTATGACAGCAAAGAGATATCTGTTGCTGCAATAAAAATAGCTCTGACATCGGACAGGCAGGCGGAAAAACAAATGCAGGCAGAGTTTTTAAAACAAGGCATTAAGACTGCTGCTGTTGATTATGGCGGGGAGTTTATAAATTCGGTGATGAAAATTGTTGAAAGGGCAGTGGTATCATCGAAAAGAGAAGGTGTAATAACTGACAGCCATGCAGAAGAAGGAGCGGTAGCAGGTGCAACTCGTGAGGCTCTGTCTCAGATAATGTCCAAGGCTTTGGGACTTAATGTGGGAGGCAAAATCGGAATAGCAAGATATAATGATCATATAAGCGTGGCTGTATTTTTCGGAATAGGCCTTTTGCATTTAAATGAAGTGGCAATAGGTCTTGGACATAGGGTTGTATAATATGAGCTATGAACAAAGGAGTAATAATATGTACGTAAGAGCCATTAGAGGTGCAATAACTGTAGATAAAAATGACTCGGAAGAAATAATAAATGCATCAGCAGAATTGCTTGAAAAAATAATAGATGAAAATAAGATTGATCATGAAGATATAATAAGCGTAATTTTTTCTGTTACAAAAGATCTGAATGCAGCTTTTCCTGCTGTTGGCGCAAGAAGGATAGGGTTAACTCAGGTTGCTCTTTTTTGCACAAATGAGATAGATGTGCCGGGAAGTCTGGAAATGTGTATAAGAGTTATGGTACATATAAATACAGAAAAGAAGAATTCCGAGCTTAAGCATGTGTACCTGAAGGGTGCAAGCGTCTTAAGGCCGGATCTGAATTTATAATAAACACACAGGAGGAATTTTTTTGAGAAAAATAAATATAGCAATCGATGGGCCGGCAGGAGCAGGCAAGAGTACAATAGCTAAAATTATAGCGGAATCATTGAAAATAACATATCTTGATACCGGTGCTATGTACAGGGCGGTTGCATTAAAGGCGATAAGAAACGGAATAGATACCAAAGACGAAGATTCACTGGTTAAAATGTTAGAGGATACGGATATTTCTATATCATATGAACAGAATAATCAGATTGTTTATCTGGATGGAGAGGATGTAACAAAGCAGATCAGGACTCCTGACGTATCCATAGGTGCTTCTAATGTGGCCGTAGTGCCTCAGGTACGAATAAAAATGGTTGAGCTTCAAAGAAAAATAGCTGAAGAAAGAAGCGTTGTAATGGATGGCAGAGACATAGGTACATATGTTTTGCCAAATGCGGATGTAAAAATATTTTTAACGGCATCAGTTGAAGTAAGAGCCAGAAGACGGTATAATGAATTGTTGGAAAAAGGAACTAACAACATCTCATACGATGATGTACTGAAAGATGTGATATATAGGGATAAAAATGACAGCAGCAGGGATTTTGCCCCTCTGAAAAAGGCTGAAGATGCTATAGAAATTGATACGACAGAATTAAACATAGATGAGGTTGTTGAGAAAATAAAAAATATAATAAAGGAAATATCATAATGTTAGAAGTGTTTCGTGTAATCGTAAAGGCTTTTTTCGGTATATTTTATAGAGTTAACATAAAAGGTCTGGAAAATGTCCCCGAGTCAGGCGGTGCCGTTCTATGCTCAAATCATATCGGAGAGCTTGACATGTTTGTTATAGGATATCGCATCAAAAGACTTGTTCACTGGATGGCAAAGGAAGAACTATTCAGGATCCCCATATTAACTCCTTTTATAAAATGGTTGGGTGCATTTCCGGTTAAACGCGGGAAAGCAGATGTTGAGGCAATTAAGACTGCCATAAGGCTTGTCCGGGAAGGCAACATTGTGGGAATTTTTCCTGAAGGTACAAGAATGAAGAACAAAAAAAATAAGAAACCTAAAGTGAGCCGCAGCGCTTTAATGATTGCGGAGAAATGCGATGTGCCCGTTATTCCGGTTGCTATAAAGACCACCCACAACAACTATAGAATTTTTAGCAGAATAAACGTAGTATTTGGGACTCCTATTGATATTAAGATAGAAAAGCAAAAAAATACTGAATCTGCGGGAAAAGCAGATGAAATAGGCATTAATATAATAGATAAAATATATTCCCTTATGGAGGAAAAATAATTGGAGATAGTTGTAGCTAAAACTTCGGGATTTTGTTTTGGTGTAGATAAAGCTGTAAAAACATTGTTTGAACTCCTTGAAAAAACAAATGACACTATCTATACATTAGGGCCGATAATACATAACGAACGGGTTGTAAAGGAACTGGAATCAAAAGGAGTTAAAGTTATTCAGGATATATCGGAGGCTTCTGAAGGGTCACATGTGGTTATAAGAACTCACGGTGTACCGATTGATGTTTATGATTATATTAATAAAAATAATATAAAAGTAACTGATGCTACCTGTCCTTATGTGAAGAAAATACATAATTTGGTTAGTAAAAAACAAGCTGACGGCTATAAAATAATAATAGCCGGTGATAAGAATCATCCGGAGGTAGTTGGAATAAACGGATGGTGCAGGAATTCAGCCATTGTTATCGGAGAACCTGAAGAAGCAGAAAGCCTTGTTCCGGATGATAGTAATTATTGTGTTGTAGCTCAGACTACTTTTAACAGAGAAAAGTGGGAAAAGATTATAAGGTTATTAAAAAATAAATACAAAAACTTAGAAGAATATGATACGATATGCAATGCGACGACTACGCGTCAGTTGGAAGTAGTTGAAATCTCAAAATCCGTTGATATGATGCTGGTTATCGGCGGGAAAAACAGTTCTAATACTCAAAAACTTTTTGAAATAAGCAGTATGTACTGCCAAAATACTTATAAAATAGAAACAGCCGGTGATTTACCGCCGGTAGATATAAAAAGAATAAAAAAGATAGGGGTTACAGCAGGAGCTTCTACACCCCAATGGATAGTCAAGGAGGTACTTGAGAAAATGAATGAAATATACACAAATGATGTAGAAGAAAGTTTTATGGATGCCTTTGAAAAGAGTTTTATATCACTGCAGACGGGTCAGATTGTAAAGGGGAAAGTAGTTGGATTTAACAATAGCGAAGTTTATGTTGATATAGGCTATAAATCTGATGGAACTATACCTGCTGATCAGTTTGTTGATTCGTCAGATACTAAAATATCTGACGTTGTAAAAATAGGTGATGAAGTAGAAGCATCAGTTGTCAGAGTTAACGATGCTGAAGGAACGGTTCTGCTTTCAAAGAGAAAAGTTGATGCTATCAAAGGCATAGAAACTATTGAAAAGGCATATGAAACAAAAGAAACATTGACTGCAACAGTAACTGAAGTAATAAACGGCGGTGTAATAGCACTTTGCTATGGCCTAAGGGTTTTTATACCTGCTTCACAGATTGGTGAAAGATATGAAAAAGATTTAACCAAATATATCAATGCTAAAATTAAAATAAGAATAATTGAATTTGATAAGAAAAAGAAAAGGATTGTCGGCTCTCAGAGGGTTGTATTAAAAGAAGAAAAAGAAAAGAAACTGCAGGATATATGGAATAGCATTGAGATTGGCAAAAAATATACAGGTGTAGTAAAGAGTTTTACTAACTTCGGAGCTTTTGTTGATATAGGCGGGGTAGACGGCTTAATACACTTGTCGGAATTATCATGGGGAAAGATAAAGCATCCGTCAGAAGTGTTGAAAATCGGACAACAGGTTGAAGTAACAGTTTTGGAATTTGATAAGGAGAAAAACAGAATATCACTGGGATATAAAAAGGAGCAGGATAATCCTTGGTATAATATCGACAAGAAGTATAAAGTAGGTGATGTTGTTAAAGGTACCGTTGTAAGATTAGTACCGTTTGGTGCATTTATTGAACTGGAAAAAGGAGTAGATGGCCTGGTTCATATATCCCAGATATCCAATATCCGCATTGCAAAACCTGATGATGTGCTGAAGCAAGGTCAGGAAGTAGAAGCTAAAATATTAGATTTGGATGTTGAAAACAAGAAAATAAGCTTAAGCATAAAAGAAGTAAACCCGATAGACAAAAAAGTATCGGAACAGGATAAACAGCAAAATGAAGAGGACAAAGAAGAAGAAATCCCAACAGAGCACAAAGAAGACATGGTTAACACAATTGGCGATGTATTAAACGGTAAGATTGATATTGAGTAAGATAATAGATATAATAAATAAAACAAATAAACAAATAAAAGCGTGTCTGACACGCTTTTATTTTTATTATAAGTTTGCTAAAATTGACTTATAGATTAGCATAAATTGTGCGGGGGCCATTATTTTATGGTTATGGATTATGAAGGCTTTAAAAAAGAGATATTTACATTAACAGGCATAGATCTCGGAAGCTATAAAGAAAAGCAGATGAAAAGGCGTATAGATGCGCTTATAAATAAGAACGGCATTGAAAATTATACGGATTATGTAAAAACATTAAAATCAGACAGCTTAGTATTTAAAGAATTTATAAATTATATCACAATTAACGTTACCGAATTTTACAGAAATCCGGGCCAGTGGAAAGTGCTTGAAGAAGAGGTGCTTCCTGAGCTGCTCAGGAATTCTAAAAATTTAAAAATATGGAGTACTGCCTGTTCAACAGGCGAAGAGCCATATACTTTAGTTATGGTTCTATCTAAGCTTATTCCGTTAGCCAATATAAAAATAATTGCTACAGATATTGATAAACAAGCTATTGAAAAAGCAAAGGCGGGTATATACAGCAGTAAAAGTATAGAAAACTTGCCTGTGGAAATGAAGAATAGATTTTTTACGAAAGAAGGAGACAATTATTTAATATCAAATGATATAAAACGCTGTGTTGACTTTAAAAGGATTAATCTGCTATGTGACGAATATCCGAAAGAATGTGATTTGATTGTTTGCAGAAATGTGTTGATTTATTTTACGGAAGAAGCAAAATCTGAGATTTATATAAAATTTGCAAAGTCATTAAAAAAAGGAGGAGTTTTATTCGTAGGCAGTACTGAGCAGATAATTATGTCTCAGAAATATAATCTTAAGCCGATGAAGACATTCTTTTATAAAAGATTGGAATGATAATGTAGAATACATATTAAAGCTGTTATATTTGTATAGGATTAGGAAAGAATGGTGTCTATTTGTGCATGGAAAAGTACTTGTTATAATACCTGCGTATAATGAAGAAGAAAATATTAGCTCAGTAATAAATGAGCTTAAGCAAGCTGTGCCTCAATATGATGTGCTGGTTGTTAATGATTGTTCAAAAGATGAAACATCGAATATCGCAAAAAGTATTCAGGGTGTTAAAGTTATAGACCTGCCGAACAACCTTGGAATAGGAGGGGCAGTGCAAACGGGCTTTATTTATGCTGACAGAAACGGGTATGAATATGCGGTCCAGGTTGACGGGGACGGTCAACATGTACCAAATGAAATAAATAAACTTTTTAAAGTTATGCATGAAAACAAATGTGATATGGTAATAGGCTCAAGGTTCCTAGATACGGATTCTTTCAGGACCACAAGGACAAGGCGTATGGGAATAAAGCTTTTTTACTATATATACAGACTTCTCTTAAATATAAAAATAACAGACGGTACTTCAGGGTTCCGGGCATATAATAAACGAAGCATTCAATTCCTTGCTCAAAACTATCCGGAGGATTATCCCGAGCCTGAAGTTATTTTAATGCTGAAAATGAAAGGCTTTACTATTTGCGAAACGGGAGTGCAGATGAGGGAGAGGACTCATGGAAAATCAAGTATAACTCCCGTTAAAAGTATATACTATATGATAAAAGTCATACTTTCTATAGTCATTTCATATGCCAGGATGAGGTGGTGATATTTTGAATGACATGGCAATGGGTTATCACAGATTAAGCGTACAAATAATAGGTATTATTTTCGCGCTTGCACTGATTGTTTCTGTTTTTTTGCTGGCAAGACGGGAAAGGATAAAGGAAAAATACGCAATAGTATGGTTTATGATAGGCGCCTTTATCCTGATCATATCAATATTTAAAGGGCTTCTTGAAAAAATATCGGATCTTATCGGCATATATTATGCTCCTTCCGCTCTGTTTGCCATTCTTATCTCCTGTGCTTATCTTTTGCTTCTCAATATGAGTATAAGCATATCAACCCTGAAAAAACAAAATAAACGCCTGACACAGGAATTAGGGCTAATGAAGATGAAGCTGGAAGAACGTGAAAAAAAAGATGAAAAAAATTAACAATCCCTTAATTGACACAATATATAGTAGATGATATACTTATACATGCCAATATATAGAGTCCATTGAGACAAAAATACATAATAAATTATTTTTCGAGTTTTTATATATGCATTAATGCATTTGTCGTATTTAGTTTCTTTATGTGACTCTGGCAGAATAATTATTAAGGGGAGAAGGACATGATAAAAAGTATTCGTAAGAGAAACGGCAGAATAGAAAAATTTCAGCCGGAAAAAATTACGTGGGCTATTTTTAAAGCTGCGGAAGCATGCGGAGGAAAGGATTTTGAGAGAGCGGAATTCTTATGCAAGCAGGTAGTTGACGCGGCTGTTTTAAAATTCGGGGATAAGATACCCGATGTAGAATCCATACAGGATATTGTAGAAAAGGTACTGATAGAGAATGGACATGCCCAGACAGCTAAAGCTTATATACTATATCGAGAAAAAAGAAAAAGCGCCAGGGAAATGAATGCGCTTATAGGCGCAACTATTGAGATGTTCTCAAATTACTTGGGAGATAAAGACTGGCATATAAAAGAAAATGCAAATACTCAGAAAAGTGTAAACGGTCTGAATAACTATGTAAGAGAAGCATTTACAAAGAAATACTGGTTGCATGAAATTTATCCCGAAGAAGTACGTGAAGCCCATGAAAGCGGAGACTGCCATATTCATGATCTTGGCTTTTTCGGTCCATATTGTGCCGGGTGGGATTTGAGGCAGTTGCTGCTTGATGGTTTCGGAGGTGTTGAAGGAAAGATAGAAAGCCGTCCGGCAAAGCATTTAAGAGCTTTACTGGGGCAGATTGTGAATTCTACGTTCACTACACAGGGCGAAACGGCAGGAGCCCAGGCATGGTCAAGTTTTGATACATATTGCGCTCCGTTTATCCGTTATGACGGACTTACATATGAACAGGTAAAACAATGCCTGCAGGAATTTATTTTCAATATAAACGTACCTACAAGAACAGGTTTTCAATGTCCGTTTTCTAATCTGACTTTTGATATAAAGGTACCGTCCACATTAAAAGATGAACCTGTAATAATAGGCGGCGAATATCAGGACATAACATATAAAGATTTTCAGGAAGAAATGGATATTTTCAATAAGGCTTTTTGCGAAGTGATGCTCGAAGGTGATGCCAAAGGCAGGGTATTTACATTTCCAATTCCCACAATTAATATAACAAAGGATTTCGATTGGGACAATCCCGTTGTGGATGCGTTCTTGAAGATAACATGCAAGTATGGCATCCCGTACTTTGCTAATTATGTAAATTCGGATCTTTCGCCTGAAGACGCGGTGTCAATGTGCTGCAGGCTGAGACTTGATACAAGCGAGCTGCGTAAAAGGGGTGGGGGACTGTTCGGTAGTAATCCGTTGACAGGATCAATAGGTGTATTTACTATAAATCTGCCGAGAATCGGTTATCTGTCTTCTTCAAAAAGCGAGTTCAAAGCCCGTTTATGGAGAATGGCCAGAATAGGAAAGACATCTCTTGAGATAAAGAGAAAGATTATAGAAGACCAGTCTGAAAAGGGTTTATATCCTTATTCAACTCATTATTTGAGAAATGTAAAGCAAAGGACCGGCAAGTATTGGTACAATCATTTCAGTACCATAGGAATAGTCGGTATGAATGAAGCTTTGTTGAACTTTATGGGAAAAGATATAACTACTCCGGAAGGACAGGAGTTTTCAAAAGAGATATTAAGCTATTTAAGAGATATTCTGAAAGAGTTTCAGGCTGAAACAGGCAATTTTTATAACCTGGAGGCTACTCCTGCTGAAGGAACGGCTTATCGTCTGGCTCAGCTTGATAAGGACAAATATCCCGATATAATAACGGCAGGTACGGAAGTTCCTTATTATACAAATTCTACTCAGCTGCCGGTAGGTTATACTGATGATATATTTGAAGTACTTGAACTGCAGGATGAGCTTCAGTCAATGTACACAGGCGGAACCGTACAGCATCTCTATTTGGGTGAGAGCATTGAGGACCCTGAGTTATGCAAGAATCTAATAAGAAAAATATTTACTCAATATAAGATGCCGTATATATCAATAACTCCTACATTCAGTATTTGTAAGGAGCACGGATATATAAGAGGAGAACATTTTACTTGTCCGGAATGCGGACAGGAAACCGAAGTGTGGTCCAGGGTTACAGGATATTTAAGGCCTGTGGCAAATTATAATAAAGGTAAGAAAGAGGAATACAGAGAAAGGAAGAAATTTGTAGTTCCTGAAAGGGTATCATGAAGATAGCGGGTTTCGTAAAAAATTCATTTGTGGACTACCCCGGCAAAATATCCTCCGTAGTTTTTACGCAGGGCTGTAATATGAATTGCTGGTACTGTCATAACAGGCACCTCATTCCTCTCGAAGCTACCCATGATGAGGATGGGAATACATCGCCTTATTATGACAGTGAAGCAATCATAGGCCTGCTTAAAACGAGAAGGAAGATAATCGACGGGGTAGTTATAAGCGGTGGCGAGCCCACACTTCAGCCAGGGCTTGAAAGCTTTGTGAAAAGCCTGAAGGAAGCCGGGCTTAACGTAAAGCTCGACACCAACGGTACCAATCCCGGGCTGTTAAGCAGGCTTATTGATGCAGGTATGTTGGACTATGTGGCTATGGATATTAAGGCACCTATTGATAAATATGCGGAGATATGCGGAAAGCACATGCCTGTTGCCAGTATTGAGGAAAGCATCAATATATTGCTTAGGGGCAAGGTTGAGTATGAATTCAGGACTACAGTAGTTCCGGAACTTACAGAGCAGGATATCATTGCTATGGCGAAACATATCATAGGTGCTGATAGATATGTGCTTCAGGCTTACCGTAAACCGCTTCATTTGCAAATGAATATGGATACTGAAAGCGGCAATAAAGATAAGGATAAACCTCTTGGCTGCAAAGTATATATGTTGCCCCATTCAGATACATTTATCAGGCAAATGGAAGAAAAATGCAGCAAATATGTGAAAAAATGCGAGGTAAGAGGTTTGAAATAGTATTTCAGGAACATTACGATTCTAAAAAATCACCTATTACAAAAAATAAAGGTGCAGAATGTTTAACATTCTGCACTTTTGTTTTTTGTATTTATTTTACAATGTCTCCGACTCCGTTGAGTATGTACATAGGTCTGTAGGGGAATTTGTCTATATCTTCTCTTGATGTTACACCGCTCAATACAAGCACTGTGTTAATCTCAGATTCTATACCGGCGATTATATCCGTATCCATGCGGTCACCTATAATAACCGTTTCTTCACTCTTGCATCCCAATTTCTTTAAAGCATGTCTCATCATCAGAGGATTTGGTTTGCCTATAAAATAAGCTTGTTTGCCTGTCGTTAGCTCTATAGGAGATATGAGCGCCCGTGTGGCCGGAATTATTCCCTTTTCTGACGGACCGGTCAGGTCGGGGTTGGTTCCGATGAGCTTTGCTCCGTTAAACACAAGATGAACAGCGTGTTCAATCTTTTCATAGCTGTAAGTTCTTGTTTCACCGACTACTACATAATCCGGATTTACATCATTCATAGAAAATCCGGCGTCATACATGGCTTTTGAGAGACCGGGTTCTCCTATGACATAAACACTTCCTCCGGGACACTGGCTGGCCAGGAAACTTGCCGTAGCAAGAGCGCTGGTATAAAAATGTTCTTCTCCCACTTCAAGACCAAGACGCTCTAATTTTTGCTGAAGCTCTCTCGGAGAACGTTCACTGCTGTTTGTAAGGAATATGAACTTTTTATTTTCCTCCTTAAGCCAGTTTACAAACTCCTTAACACCGGGAAGCAAATGGTTTCCGTGATAAATAACACCGTCCATGTCACATATAAAGCCGGACTTATTTCTAATGTCTTCCATTTATTTACTCCTTTATATCTAAAATTGAGAAATACGCTAATTTATTGCTATAAATATATTTATTTATATTTTACATTCAATAAGGGGATTAATCAATGTTTATTTTGAGGGTATATGCTCAGTCGCCGCATAGGCTTTCGGGTCAGCGAAAACCTTCGAATACACTAACGATAGAAAGACATTCCTTATAGATATAGCTTTATTACTTTTTTAAACCCTTCAAAGTATACTTACAGGGAATTTGCATTACTTAATCTTGCTTGTACATATATACATCTGGGTGATATTAAAAAGGCAAAGGTATACTATCATGAATGCTTGAATTTATATCCGAACAATAGATTGGCGTTAAGCTCTATAGATTACATAAAAAAGATCGAAAATGGATTATCAGCAGAATGAATTATATTTAGGTTAATAGTGAAATTACGTAAATCATGGTTTGTATAATAAAACATGTTTCAATGTTTCGTGACGTTGACACATGTTTTAATTTTTATGGTAAAATAAGCATTGTGTATTATTATGCTTGAAAGGTGAAACATATGGACAAAATAAAAATAGAAAGAATCAATCAACTGGCGAGAAAGGCAAAGCAGGAAGGGCTTACAGAAGAAGAAAAGCTTGAACAAAAGACTCTAAGGGAACAGTATATAGCAGAATTCAAACAAAGTTTGGCAGGAACATTGGACAGCCTTGTGATTGTTGATAAAAACGGGAATAGAAGAAAAGTGAGCAAAAAAGCTATTAATTAGTATTTATATATGCTTGGAGGTTAAATAATTGTTAAGAGCAGATGACTGGAAAGATTATGAGCTTATAGATACAGGAGACGGAGAAAAACTTGAAAGATGGGGTCCATATATACTCAGAAGACCTGATCCGCAAGTTATTTGGCCAAGCAGCGGCAGCCAAAAAATGTGGGAGGAAGTAGACGGGCATTATCACAGGAGCAAAAGCGGCGGAGGGAGCTGGGAGTATAAAAGAAAAATGCCGGAACGATGGAAAATCTCCTACGATAAGCTTACATTTATCATAAAACCTACCGGATTTAAGCATACGGGCTTGTTCCCGGAACAGGCTATAAACTGGAAATGGATTATCAATAAAATAAAATCGGCAGGTAGAGAGATTAATGTATTGAACCTTTTTGCATATACGGGTGGAGCTACTGTAGCAGCTGCATATGCGGGCGCTGCAGTCTGCCATGTAGATGCTGCGAAAGGCATGGTTATATGGGCAAAAGAAAATATAGCAGCTTCAGGACTTTCGGACAAGCCGGTAAGATTTATTACAGATGATGTTTTCAAATTTGTACAAAGAGAAAAGAGAAGAGGAAGAAAATATGATGCCATAATAATGGATCCACCTTCGTACGGCCGTGGACCAAAGGGTGAAATATGGAAAATAGAGGAGTCTTTATACGACTTCATAAATGAATGTATGGATGTATTATCCGATAACCCGTTGTTCTTCCTGGTAAATTCATATACTACGGGTTTTTCGCCAACAGTTATTAATAATATATTAAGTATGACAATAAAAAAGAAATACGGCGGACATATTACATCCGGAGAAGTTGGCATTCCTGTAAAAGCTTCAGGTTTGACGCTCCCATGCGGAATATTTGCAAGATGGGAGGACTCCTGAACGCATGATTGCAGCTTCTGAACAGATAAAGATCATATATGAAGATAATCATCTTCTTGTCATAGAAAAACCTGCAAATATGCCTTCGCAGAAAGACGAGACTAATGACCCTGATGTACTTGAGTTAATGAAGGAATACATAAAGCAAAAATATAATAAACCGGGAAACGTGTTTTTAGGGTTGGTTCATCGTCTTGACCGGCCGGTAGGCGGAGTTATGGTTTTAGGCAGAACTTCAAAGGCCGCTTCGAGGCTATCCGAGCAGATACGGAACAGGGAAATGAAAAAAGTATATCTGTGTGTTGTACATGGAAAGCCCGAGCCTGATTCTGCAAGGCTTGTTCATTACCTGGTAAAAGATAATTCAAAAAATATAGTTAAAGCATATAATCAGGAAGTGAACGGGGCAAAGGAAGCCGTGCTTGATTACAAAGTTGAAGCATATTATGATAACTTCAGTCTTGTTCGTATTTTTTTGCATACAGGGCGACCTCATCAAATAAGAGTACAAATGGCTGCAATAGGACATCATTTATATGGTGATATGAAATATGGAACACCGTATAAAAGCGGTACAAGACAATTGGCATTGTGGTCAACTCAAATTACTGTTAACCATCCTACTTTAAAAACCGAAATGGTTTTTGAAAGCAAACCTCCTCAGGATGTTGAACCATGGAATTGGTTCAGAAAACAATAATGTGATCTAGAAAATATAAATTTTGTGAAATTTGTAATATATCAATGTAAAGGAGAATAGAAGAGACAAAATGGGATATAAGCAAACATATGAAAAATGGATCAATGATGTCAATATAGATAAGGAAATTAAAAATGAATTGTTGTCGATAAAGGATAATGAAAAAGAAATAGAAGAACGCTTTTATAAAGACCTGGAATTTGGTACGGGCGGCTTAAGAGGAATAATAGGCGCAGGTACAAACAGGATGAATATTTACACGGTGAGAAGAGCATCACAGGGATTAGCCGCTTATATTAAATCAAATCTACATAAGAATGGAAAAGACTCGGTTGTTATAGCATATGACAGCCGCTATAAATCATCAGAGTTTGCTCTTGAAGCGGCTAAAGTATTTGCAGCCAATGGGCTGAAAGCATTTTTGTTTGATGAATTAAGACCCACTCCTGAGCTTTCATTTGCAGTCAGGCATTTAAAGGCTGCAGCCGGGGTAGTAGTCACAGCAAGTCATAATCCTCCTCAGTATAACGGTTATAAAGTATATGGAGAAGACGGAGGCCAAATTACAATTGATACGGCTAATGCAATTATAAAAGAAATAAATGCTATAATGGATATTACCAGCGTGAAAACGATGGATAAAGATGAAGCGTTGGAAAAAGGCCTTATTAAGATAATAGGGAAAGAAATCGATGATGTATATATAGAAAAGCTCAAAACATTGAGAATAAATCCTCATATAACAATGGATTCAGACGCTGACATCAAAATAATATATACTCCGCTTCACGGAACTGGGAATAAACTTGTCAGAAGAATACTGAAAGAAACGGGATATAATGATGTTATTGTGGTGAAAGAGCAGGAAATGCCTGATCCATCTTTTTCTACCGTAAAATCCCCTAATCCGGAAGAAAAGGATGCTTTCAAGCTTGCTATCGAGATGGCGGAAAAAGAAAATGCAGATTTAATAATAGGTACTGATCCTGACTGCGACAGGATAGGAGTAGTAGTAAAGAATTTAAAAGGTGAATATCAGGTTCTTACCGGAAACCAAACGGGTTGTCTGCTTATGGATTATATATTATCCGGCAAAAGTGAGAAGAATCAGCTGCCCAAGAACGGCTTTGTAGTAAAAACCATAGTTACAACAGAACTCGTAAAAAGAATAGCAGAAAGCTTTAATGTGGAACTTATCGAAGTCCTGACCGGATTTAAATTTATAGGAGAGAAAATAAAGGAACTTGATGACCAGGGTGATAAAAAATACATTTTTGGTTTTGAGGAAAGTTATGGCTACCTTGCAGGAACATTCGCCAGAGATAAAGACGGAGTTGTGGCAGCAATGCTTATTGCAGAGATGACAGCTTATTACAAAGCTAAGAACATGTCATTGTACGAAGGACTGGATGAATTATATAAAAAGTATGGGTATTATGTAGAAGACATAAATTCATTTACTCTGGAAGGCAAAGAAGGCATGGAAAAGATAAAAAACACCCTGAAAGAACTTAGAGATGATAAAGTGAGCAAGTTTGGCAAATTCGATGTTTATGCAGTCAGAGATTACTTAGTTGGAAAAAGGTATGTTATTGATGAAAATAAAGTACAGGATATAAATTTACCTCAATCAAACGTGCTTTATTATGAAATGGCTGACGGGTCGTGGTTTTGTATAAGGCCTTCCGGTACTGAACCTAAGCTTAAATTATATTATGGTGTATCCGCAGATACTTTAAAAGATTCAAGAGATAAATTGATAGATTTAAAGGAATGCGTTTTGAGCAGGATAGAAAAAATGCTGTACGAATGAAAAACTGCTACAGAATTTAGGGGGAAAGCATGCGCAAAATACATATTAACAACGTCCGGTCAGGAGCAATAATCGCTAAGCACATAATAGACCAAAATGGAAGGATATTGCTGGCTGCGGGAACGAAGTTTAAAAACAGTTATGCAAACAAACTTAAAAAATTGGGAATATTTGAATTGTACATTTACGATGACATGTCTGAAGGAATTGAGATAACGGATGCAGTTAAAGAGCAAACACGGATGGAAGCCAGAGTGGCGCTCCAGAAGGTAGCTGACGATTATATGATAAAGGATAAAATAAGCATAGATCAAGTAAGATCCGTAATAGATAAAATAATTGATGAATTGACAGAGAATAATGATATACTGGTTAATCTTTGCGATATAAAAACTTATGATAGTTATACCTTCGATCATTCGGTAAATGTTTGCATACTGTCCATGTTAACAGCCATTGGTTTGGGTTATAATAAAGAGCGCACAAAAGAACTGGGTGTGGGAGCCATACTTCATGACATCGGTAAGCTGAAAATTCCTTTAAAAATACTTAATAAGCCGGGAAGGCTGACACATGATGAGTTTGAAGAGGTAAAAAAACATACCATATATGGGTATGAGATGTTGAAAAAGGTGGATAGTATCAGTAATATATCAGCTTATGTGGCTTTGGCTCATCATGAGCGTTATAACGGTACCGGCTATCCATTGAAGAAAAAAGGCAAGGATATACATCAGAGTGCAAGAATAGCTGCCGTATCGGATGTTTATGACGCATTGACATCAAACAGAGTATACAGAAAACGTATGCCGCCAAATCAAGCGCTGGAATATATAAGCGCATTCACATATCAATATTTTGATTATGATGTTGTTAAAAGCTTTATTAATAATATTGCCATTTATCCGGTAGGTACAGGTGTTGAATTAAGTACCGGCGAAAAATGTCTGGTTGTAAAGAATTATAAAAGCATGCCTACGCGTCCAATGGTACGGGTTATTTACGACAGTAATAATAATAAGTTAAAAGATTTTTATGAAATTGATCTGACTAAGAAATTAAATGTTTTTATAATAAATTCGTGTGATATTGATTAATAATGATGTATAATATTAATGACACAGGAATAAAAGGAGGCTGCCTTAATGAAGCTTCTTTATGATTTAAGAGCTTTCTTTTACAGATATGCTGCTTTAATATCTTTCTCAATAGCTCTCCTTATTATTTTTATTTCAATTTTGTGGAAGTTAATAAGAAAAATAAAGCAGATGAAAAAAGACAGAGTCATAAAGACATATAATGCTAAAATTGTTTCAAAAAGAATATTTGAGCCTGATGCAAAGTATAGTAATATGGAACGTCGCTACTACTTTGATTTTGAATTGGAAAACGGTGACAGGATAGAATTCCCCGTGAGCCGTGAAGTATACGAAAATACAAGAGAAGGTGTAATAGGTACTTTGGTTTTCAAAGGAGGAAAATGCGTTAGTTTTGATTTTGATAAATAATATTCAGAAGAGGTGTTTTGATGAGAGCAGTTATAACAGTTATCGGTAAAGATAAAGTTGGAATTATTGCAAGTATCAGCAGTATACTTGCAGATTGCAATGTAAATATATTGGATATATCGCAGACCACCATGCAGGACATATTTACTATGGTTATGCTGGTAGATATTAAAGCAATGAACACTGATTTTTCCGACCTTTCAAACAGATTGGAGCAAAAAGGGCGGGAGATTGGCCTTTCAGTGCGAATACAGCATGAAGATATATTCCATTCAATGCACAGGATATAATTAGGAGGTTAATTCACTTTGTTTACAACTGGCGAAATAATGGAAACTATAAAGATGATACAGGAAGAAAACCTGGACATCAGGACAATAACGATGGGAATATCGCTGGTAGACTGTATTGACCCTGATATAAATTCGGTTTGCAAAAAGGTATATGATAAGATTACCCGTTGTGCAGAAAGACTTGTATCAGTTGGAGAAGACATTGAAAAAGAGTATGGTATACCCATTATAAATAAAAGAATATCGGTTACACCCATATCATATGTTGCAGGAGCCTGCCGTGAAGGCGATTATGTTATGATAGCAAAAGCTTTGGACAAGGCTGCCGATACGGTAGGAGTTAACTTCATAGGAGGATATTCCGCTCTTGTCCATAAGGGATATACGGATTCTGATAAAAAATTAATATCTTCAATTCCTGAAGCATTGGCTTCCACAAAAAAGGTATGTTCTTCGGTCAACGTAGCAACAACCAGAACAGGCATCAACATGGATGCAGTAAGGGAAATGGGACAGGTAATAAAAAAGGCGGCAGAGCTTACTTCTGATTCAGGAGGGTTTGCCTGTGCCAAACTTGTGGTATTTGCTAATGCAGTAGAAGATAATCCCTTTATGGCAGGGGCCTTTCATGGTATGGGAGAACCGGAATGTGTAATTAATGTGGGAGTCAGCGGACCGGGAGTAGTAAAATGCGCCCTTGAAAAGGTAAAAGGCGCTGACTTTGGTGTAGTATCTGAAACAATAAAAAAGACAGCCTTTAAAATAACGAGAATGGGCCAGTTGGTGGCACAGGAAGCTTCAAAAAGGCTGGGTGTACCATTTGGCATAGTTGATTTGTCCCTTGCACCTACACCGGCTATAGGTGACAGCGTAGCGCATATTCTTGAGGAAATGGGGCTTGAAAAGTGCGGAGCGCACGGTACCACTGCAGCGTTAGCTTTGTTAAACGATGCGGTGAAGAAAGGCGGCGTAATGGCATCATCCTATGTAGGAGGCTTAAGCGGAGCCTTTATACCGGTAAGTGAAGATGCGGGCATGATTGATGCTGCTTCAAAAGGGGCTTTATCTATTGAAAAGCTTGAAGCTATGACATGCGTATGTTCCGTTGGACTGGATATGATTGTCGTACCGGGAAGCACTACTGCAGAAACTATTTCAGCGATCATTGCAGACGAAGCGGCAATCGGTGTGGTTAATAATAAAACGACAGCAGTAAGGATTATTCCTGCTCCTGACAAAGACGTGGGAGATGTTGTGGAATTTGGAGGACTTCTGGGTTCAGGCCCTGTAATGAAGGTTAACAATTTTGACAGCAGTGAGTTTATAAAAAGGGGAGGCAGAATACCGGCTCCTATACACAGTCTGAGAAATTGATACTTTTATCATATATAATGATTATTGTACAGGCATATGAAGACAATGGGGTTTGGCCTTTATATGCCTTAATTTATGCCATTTGTGGTTAATATAATGAATTATAGAAAAACTTATAAAACATAAAAAATAATGGATTTTGGAGGATTTGTTTAATGAGAAGGACTAAGATTATTTGTACGCTAGGACCGGCAGTGGATGATGAAAATATACTTGAAAAACTTATGAAAGCAGGAATGGATGCTGCACGTATAAATTTTTCGCATGGTACCCATGAAGAACATCTTGTCAGAGTAAATACTTTTAAAAAAGTCAGGGAAAAACTGGGTCTGCCTATACCTTTGCTGCTGGATACCAAAGGCCCTGAAATACGCACAGGAAAATTCGAAACTAAAGAAGTTGTGCTAACCAAAGGCAGTAAATTTATTATTGTAAATGAAGACATTATAGGAAACGCACAGAGATGTTCTGTTACATATAAGAATCTACATAATGATGTGAATGTAGGCAGCAGGATATTGATTGACGACGGTCTTGTAGAGCTGGAGGTTGAAAAAATTATAAATAAGGAAATACACTGCCGTGTGCTAAATGGCGGCAGCATTGGTAATAACAAAGGAATAAATGTTCCTGGGACTGAAATAAAGCTGCCTTCACTTACTGAAAAAGATATTGAAGATATAAAATTCGGCATAGAAAACGGTTTTGATTTCATCGCAGCCTCCTTTGTCCGGAAAGCTGCCGATATCCTTGAAATAAAGAAGATACTTGAAAAATACGGAGGAAATCATATAAAAATAATAGCAAAGATAGAAAACAGGCAGGGTATAAAAAACTTTGATGAAATAATGAAAATATCAGACGGTGTAATGGTGGCCAGAGGTGACCTGGGTGTAGAGATACCTGTTGAAGAAGTACCCATAGTACAGAAAAATTTAATTGAGAAATGCTACAAAGAAGGGAAACCGGTAATTACAGCTACTCAAATGCTGGATTCCATGATAAGGAATCCAAGACCGACAAGAGCGGAAACCAGCGACATAGCAAATGCTATATTTGATGGAACCAGTGCCTTGATGCTTTCAGGCGAAACCGCCGCAGGAAAATATCCGGTAGAAAGTTTGATTACTATGTCGCGAGTTGCCGAGAGGGCGGAAAGCTCAATGGATTATTGGTCGAGATATACTAATATGCACTATGAGTTAATGAACAGCGTTACAAATGCAATAAGCCATGCTACATGTACTACTGCTTTTGACCTGAAAGCGTCTGCGATAGTAACGGTAACCCAGTCAGGGCATACTGCCAGAATGGTGGCAAGGTTCAGGCCTGAATGTCCCATTATAGCTACTACAACGAGTGAAATAGTGCAAAGACAGCTTTCTTTATGCTGGGGCGTGATACCTTTCCTGGTCCCTTTTGCAGCAACAACTGATGAAATGTTTGATGTGGGCGTGGAAAAAGCGCTTGAGTCAGGTTATGTTAAGCACGGTGACCTTATTGTTATAACTGCAGGTGTTCCTATTGGTATTAGTGGTACTACAAACATATTAAAAGTTCATATAGTGGGCAATGTACTTGTTCAAGGTTATGGAGTAGGTTCAGGAACGGTGACCGGTGAGTTGTGCGTTGCCAAAACCCCTGAAGAAGCAAAAATGAAATTTACACAGGGTAATATAATTGTTGCACCTTATACTACCAATGAAATGCTTCCGATACTGAAAAGAGCTTCAGGATTAATTGTCGAAGAAGGCGGAACAACCTCTCATGCTGCAATTGTCGGACTGACTTTGGAGATACCCGTTATTGTCGGAGCAAAAAATGCTACCAGCATACTAAAAAGCGGCTCAGTAGTATCTGTTGATGCAGACAGGGGAGTAGTATATTATGGTTCGGCGTTAATGTAGAGTTATGTAGAGTTATTATATATCGATGAAAATATAAAATTTAACGCAATATTAATCATGTTACTAAATCAGCAATAACCTGAAATATGGTAAATTGCTGATTTTTTATATAAAATTTCTAAAATTATATATTTATTTATTAACTATTGGACTAAAATTATTAAATTTAACATAATACAATAAATTAATAATTATGATATGTTGAATCAATTATAATAACCTCAACATTATTATATTAATTTTTAATAAGAATACTGAGAAATTTCGCATTTTAATTTGTATAAAATTTTGCTAAATCGTAATATGTAAATTAAATGATAATAATGCAGAGATATTGAAGCATAATGAAGGAAAAACAGGTGATTACCGAGAATAAATAATATAGAATGCGCATAAATGGAGGAATACATGATGCATAATTTGAAAAAATATGATGTTAATAGGGTAAATAAGTTTAATACAATACTTATCTATGTATTTACAGTTCTCCTGACTGCCCAGTCTTTTATAAAAGGAGGGCTGGATGCCGCTAAACCTATATTTATATCAGCTTTTACAGCTTCTTTAATAGTAACCATACTATATCCAATAAAATTTAATACAGTGGCTAAAGGTATAATTTTATGTATAACACCATCTACTTTAGCTCTTGCACTTTCATATGTTCAGGGCGGCAATAAGTTTGTTTTTTTAGTTTTTATTATTTGCATATGTATGGCTTCATTATATTTCAGGACAAAGCTCCTTACTATTTATGGAATTATTTTAAATGCGATAATTATATTGTATTTTATAATATTCTCGTCATCGAAATTAATACAGGAAGGAGCATCCGGTAAGGACTTCTTTACATATATGGTTATGATAAATTGTATATTACTGGTACTATTCTTCCTGTCAAAGTGGGGAAATGAATATGTAAGTTCAGCGATAAAAAATGAAAGATTATCTGCTGAGCTAAACAACAGGATGAAATCATCTATAAAACGTCTTGAGGAAGAAACAGCAGCATTAAGCGAGAACGTTATTATCTGCAACACAAATATAAAGGAAATAAAAGATTCAAGCAATAAAATTACTGAGTCAATTGCTAATATATCAAGCGGTTTTGAAGAAGAATCAACAAGTATATTAAACATATCCAACATGGTAAAAGAGGCAGACGACAGTATTATACAGACACAGAAATTATCAGAGTCGGTAAGGTCTCATACGAATTATTTAAATGAACAATTTTCGGAAAGTTCCAAAAAAATTCAGGAGGTTGACGAGCATATAAAAAGGATGAATGATTCAATAGCGTCAACCTTATCCAGTGTAAATGAATTAAAAGATAATATGTCCATGGTTAATAATCTGCTGGGAGCAATAGAGCAGATTGCAGCGCAGACAAATATGCTTGCGCTTAATGCGGCAATAGAAGCGGCAAGGGCAGGCGAATCCGGAAAAGGATTTTCTGTAGTGGCTGACCAGATTAGAAATCTGTCTGTTCAAAGCACGGAAACTGCAAAAGACATTAGAGAAATAACCAGGCAGCTGGATGTTAAAACAGATTATGTGATGAAAGTTATGCAGGAAGAAAGCTATTTTATGGAGTCCGGACTTAGCGTTATACAGGATGTAATTAATAATTTCAAATTGATTCAGGAATCTTTCAAAAAGGCTGACACAGATATTGAAGAAGAGTATAAAATGATCGATAAGGTTACCGCAATGTTTTCCGAAATCAATGAAAATCTTGAGACAATAGCAGCTATTTCACAACAATATACTGCAACAATTTCTGAAATAACAGAAGCTATTGAAAATCAAAACAATAATGTTATTGAATTTGCAGAAGCCATAAATCATATCAATCAAAAATGTGAAGGGTTAATAAATATTTTTGATGCTTAATTTCTGTTATAAAGAAAAATGGTATTATGTACCAAAATGATGGGTTCTGAGGATTAAATTAAATTTAATTTGCTATATGCGCATAAAGATAAAATCAGCAGATATAATATTCTGCTGTTTTTTTATATTAACTTGACTTGTTGTGCCGGGTGGTTTTGGCCCAGGAAACCGGGTTACGATGCCAATAACCTGTAAATTCAGCTGCTACAAATTCAAACTCGCAGAATAATTTTGAATCATATTTATGCTCTGTAAGAGGCCCACAAGGTTTCTTCCACAAAACAATCAGCACAATAGATTAATTTAAATATGAGAATGTAGCTGTGTATAAAGAACAATAAAATCATCATGTATCATAAAAGAGAACTTAACATTTTCATAACATGAAACCTAAAAATGTAAAAAGGTGCTATAATATATTCTGTAAATTATTAAATAATTATTATAGTTAAGAATGTCAAAAGAGGGTTGATATGAAGCTTCGAAAAAGTAATTTTTGGACCAGATTGGATAATGCCTCAAAGATTTTTCCTGCCACCAGCAATTATAGAGATACTAAAGTGTTTCGGCTTGTATGTGAATTACATGATGCCGTTGAACCGGATATTTTGCAAGAGGCGCTGAATATCACCATAGAAAAATTTCCTCTGTATAAATCTATCTTACGAAGGGGTATATTCTGGTATTATTTTGAAAGCAGTGATATTCGGCCTGTAGTTGAAATAGAATCTAACCCGGTTTGCGCGCCTATATACATAAAAGACAGAAAAAATCTGTTATTTCGTGTATTTTATTATAACAACAGAATTAATGCAGAAATATTTCATGCCCTTTCTGATGGGACAGGAGCTCTTTGGTTTATGCAGACATTGGTATATCATTATTTAGTTTTAAGATATAAAGAGGCATTTATAGAAAAAGTACCTGATTTGAATTACAATGCTGCCATGAGTAAAAAAACAGAAGACAGCTTTAAAAAATACTTTACCGGCGATGACATTTTTAAATTAATGATTAGAAAGATAAAAGGCAAAAAAGGCAAAAAAGCGTATAGGTTAAAAGGTACAAGAACAGATGAAAATAGAATGAAGATCATAGAAGGTGCAATGTCTGCAAAAGCTGTATTAGATGAAGCTCATCGATATAATACTACTTTGACAATATATATAACATCGGTATTTTTTTATTCTATATATAAAGAAATGACAGCACGGGGGAAAAAACACCCGGTAGTTTTGTCTGTTCCGATAAATTTAAGAAAAATATTTGAGTCAGAAACGGCAAGGAATTTTTTCGGAACTATGAACATTAGCTATGATTTCAGCAAAGATAATGCTGATTTTGAGGATATTGTTAAGAGCGTAAGTGAAAGTTTTCAAAGAGAACTCAGCAAAGAACGGTTAGTTCAGCAATTGAATAAATTCATAACGATTGAAAGAAATACTTTGGCGAGGCTGGTTCCATTGCCTCTCAAGGACCTATCCCTTAGAATAGCTCAATTTTCCAGTGACAGAGGGATAACAGCGTCAATTTCTAATGTAGGAAGGATTACCATGCCTCAGGAATTTGATCCCTATATACGCCAATTCAGCGTTTTTACCAGTGCCAGAAGGCCTCAGATTACAATGTGCACTTATGGAGACAGGTTGGTTATAAGCTTTGCTTCGCCATTTAAAGAAACTGATATTCAAAGGACATTCTTTCAGTTCCTTGCAAAAAAAGGAATTGAAATTGAAATTTCATCAAATATGTAGAAGGAGGGAAGATACATGCAATATTGCAAACATTGTTCGGTTCAGGTCCGAGGGGATAAAAAAATCTGCCCGCTTTGTGCGAATAGTTTGCCCGATGGCAGTGATGATGCAGATGAAGTATTTCCGGATATACCTCCTGCGTATGAACGCCATTTAGTCATCAGAATCGTGGCTTTTATTTCCATTGCATCCTTAGTAATTAGTTTTGCTGTTTACACTATATTCCCTTTTTCTGTGAATTGGCCCATGTTTGTAGTATTTGGGCTGATAAGTATGTGGCTAAGTTTAATTTTGGTTATACGCAAAAGATATAATGTTACCAAGAATATAATGTGGCAAGTATTGATTGTATCACTGCTTTCTGTTTTCTGGGACTGGAAAACGGGTTGGAGAGGCTGGTCTCTTGAATATATTATTCCTATTGTTTGTGTTGCTGCTATGATTGTGATGTATGTGGTTGCAAAAGCTATGAAGTTAAGCGTGCGGGACTATATTGCATATTTATTGCTGGATGGATTATTTGGTATAGTACCTGTTTTATTTGTCGTATTTAATTGGATAAGGGTATTATATCCGTCAATATTATGTGTATCCGTCAGCATTATATTTTTATCAGCAATACTGATATTCCAGGGAGAGAATATAAAAATAGAGTTAAAAAAGAGAATGCATATATAATATGTTTACGTCGGTAATGAAGATTTAAAATCAAAAATAAGAATTACGTAAAAAAGATAATATAAATTAAAGCTGAGCCAATTGGCTCAGCAGGACAAACATAAAACTCCATAGAAATGATTTTTGTTGTCTATAATATACAATCGAATAAACTTTTCATGTCTATTGACATAAGAGGGCAAAAGCGTATAACTACGCTTTTAACTCAATGTTGCTTATATTTTCTATACGCATAATTTTCGTTTTATTATGCTTATCTGTAAACGATATTTTAACCCATTCATCATCAACATCCAAAACCTGGCATGTAATACTGGTCTTACCCGTTATTAATAGAGCCTCATTACATTCAATTATGCATTCCTGACCTCTTAAGCTTTCTATTAATCTTGACATGGCGTTTTCCCCTTTCACAGACGTTTTTATTTTTTTCAGTTCAGTTTCAAGTTTTTTAATCCTTGCCGGGTAACCACTGTAGCATAGCACAAGAGCTAGTGCGACTAATCCAAAAATCTCCATATACGAAATAGCCCCCTGTAATAATAAAAATTGATAATAAAAACTAATTATATTTACTCAGTATTTAAAGCGTACAAAACTCCATTCATCTTGAATAAAAAAGCAAAGTTACGTTTTTCTATATCCAGAAAATAATAAAGGTGATTAAAGTCAAAACCCGATGGTTGCCAAAATATGCAAGACAAAATATTTATATGTATTAATCAATTAGCTCAGATCTATAAAAATTATAGCTTTTCTGAGTATATAACATATTTGGCAGTTATGCAATAACTTCCAGAAATAAATTACTAATATCGTATATTATAACTTTTGATTTTTTGTTTTTACTTTTGAGAGTAGTAAGCTATTAAACTTAAGAACTGAATAGATATATACTTGGTAAAGATCAAATGAATCAGGTTTAGAATGCATAGAAATTCATACTTTTTCTATTAGAAAAAAGTTTTATGGCTGCTTTTTAGCTTTGATAATGATAAACTGAATGGGCATGCAGGTATATGAGTTGAGTATATAAGATAAACGTAATTTAATGGGAAACAGATAATAGGGACAGAATGTCCCTATTTATATTTAGGCTTAATTATAATATTTCCAATATTTCCACATTGTATTTCCCGCTTGGAGCATTGACTTCAACTATGTCTCCTGTTTTTTTGCCTAATAATGCTTTGCCTAAATCCGATTCTATGCTAATACACATATTTTCAGGATCAATATCCAAAGTTGTAACCAAAGTTACAATATCCTCATCGCCGTCATCAATAAATTTTATCCTGGCCTTGCTGTTGATTCCCAGCACGGATTTGTCAATATTCTTGTTATCTATTACGGTTGCTGTTGTAATTATATCCATTAATTCCTGGATTCTGTCATCATTTATTCTGTATGCTTCACAAGCGGCCTGATATTCTGCATTTTCTGATCTGTCACCCAGAGCAGCAGCTTCAGCTTTTGCTTTTGCGATTTCAGCTCTTTTGACACTCATCCTGTATTCCAGTTCTTCTTTTAATTTTTTCATGTTTTCTTCTGTTAGTATCTTACTCATAAGTTTCTTAACCCCTTCTATATACTTAATATATAAGTGTTAACCAAGATTCTAATTATATGTATAGCACATAACTTTAAATATAGCACAAATAAATTTATCCAGCCAGTCTTTTTTGATTGCATATGCCGCGATATCAAAACAATCTGTTTGAATTTTGATTATTAAAAATAATTACTTTATGTTTTTATATGTTAACTGGGGTTTTATATTGAAAAATACGTGCATAGATCAATAGTTTATAGCCTTTCAGCAAGTTCAAAGCAGGTTATCTATTCTTAAAAAAATAGTTTTTTATATTTAATTTTGCATCAGCAAGATTTTTTTCATCAAATTAAATCATAATAACAAATAAGTAATAAATGAACATGCTTAGCATAGGATAAGTAACTATTTCTCATATAATTTGTTTATTATACTTGACATGAGTCAAAAAATTATATTGCATACGAAAAAGCCTCCTAACTATGTAGGCCTTTTCGCATCATAAATAAATTTTCAATGTTTCTAAATATTTATTTAAGTATAAATACAAAAAACCTTGCAACTTATTTGTTACAAGGTTTTTACTTTGGTGCCGAAGGTCGGACTCGAACCGACATGGTATTGCTACCGCTGGATTTTGAGTCCAGTGCGTCTGCCAATTTCACCACTTCGGCATAATTAATTCATGATATATTTTAGCGAAAGTCATTTCTTCCTCTCACGCAAAGAGTATTATACAACACCCCATACTCTTATGTCAATTGATTTCAAGAAGATTTTTTTACCTGTATGTATTTATTTACGATATTTCTATGGCAGGCTATTTAGAATGCTTTTGTTTATTATAAAGATTATCTTTTTCCTTATTATTTTTTGCAAACCCAATATAGTAATAATTAAACCGAATATAACGGCTAAGTTTTCGTAACCTCCAAGGGATGAATTCGGGCTTAATGTCATTATACCGCCTGCCAGAGTGATTTCGATTCCCAGAAGTATTATTTTCAATCCTGATTTATAGCTGCTTTTCATTGCCAGTAAGTAATAAATAAAAAAGAAAAAAGCAAATAAAAAGATCAATGAAACAATACTATCCAGCACGCCTTCCATTAAGATATTCCCCCCTTTATTTAGACTAATAAAGCGCTTTAATTATATAAATTACAATTAACAAATCATATATTTACAGGAATTACAATAAAATGACGAAATTGTAGATGATTATACAGACATAATAATAGGACAGGGAAAACTCTCCCTGCCCCTTTAACCGCTATTGACGTGATATATTAAAATTCAGTTATGCGTTGAACTACTACAACCGGCTTTAAACAGTCTTTGAAGCAAAGATTCGAATATCAGCAGTTACAATAGGAAGTGCAGCCTCAAAGACTGACAACACTATTTATAGTCGTTCGCCCCGTTCCACTTGTTACCGAATTCAGCATGAGTATACCTAATGACTTCTACAGTCCTAAGCATATCTGGGGCAACCTCCTTTTATATATCACAGACAAATCGCGGTTAATGCAGTACTTACGACTGCAAAAATTATTATTCTCAATCTCAGCAAAAAAATTCATGAAAAAAATAATATTTGATCAAATATATTACATTATCTTCACTAGTTTAAATCTTAATTTCAGCTTCTGCATGTGCGAAACAAATATTTAATATTAAGAAAAATTCTTTTAAAGGATAATTTCAAGCGATATTGGACAAAATAAAAAGGTAAATGCTGTTGATGAAGCCTTAAGTTTTTAAAATTTCATAATGTAAATATATGTAAAAGGATATTTAAGCAAATTTATACATCCTTTTGTAATCATATAGGGAAAATTACAAATTGAATGATATGGCATAACTACTTCAATATTGCTGCTGTATACGTAAACATTTACGTTCAGTTAACTATATGGAGTGAAAAATCTTACTTGTTTTATTGTTTTCAGAATTATTGTGATAACAAATCACTGAAATGCATAAATTATATGCTTGGTTTACATGCATTAAATACGTAACAGAAAGGATGAACCTGATGAAGGCTGTTATCATGGCGGGTGGGGAAGGCACAAGATTAAGACCGCTTACATGCAACCGCCCCAAACCAATGGTTCCTGTTGTAAATAAGCCTGTTATGGAACATATAATTGAATTATTGAAAAAGCATGATATTACTGAAGTGGCAGCTACATTGCAATACATGCCGGAAATAATAAAGGACTATTTCGGTGATGGAAGCGAATTTAATATAGAATTACGATATTACGTTGAAGAAAAGCCTCTGGGTACTGCAGGAAGCGTTAAAAATGCGGAAGATTTTCTGGATGATACATTTGTCGTTATCAGCGGGGATGCACTGACAGATATAGATCTTACTGAAGCTATAGAGTTTCATAGAAAAAAAGATGCAATGGCGACACTGGTTCTGAAAAAGGTAGATATACCTCTTGAATACGGGGTAGTAGTTACAGATGCAGAAGGCAGGATTATTCGTTTTCTAGAAAAGCCAAGCTGGGGAGAAGTTTTCAGTGATACAGTAAATACAGGGATATATATTTTATCTCCGGAAATATTTAATTTTTATAAAAAGAATGAAATAACCGATTTCAGCAAAGACATTTTTCCGATGCTATTGGAACAGAAAAAACCTATGTTTGGATATGTAGCGGATGGGTACTGGTGTGATATAGGGGACTTAAATGCATACCTTCAGGCCCATCGTGATATTATGGATGGAAAGGTTCAGATTAATATCGAAGGTAGGCAGATAAAGGATAAAGTATGGATAGGTGAAGATACGCAAATTGATGATTATGATAACATAAAAGCTCCGTGCATAATAGGTTCTAACTGCAGAATTCATGGAGATACCATTATTGGTGAATATTCCGTAATAGGCAACTCAAATATAATAGGTGAAAGGACGGGTATTAAAAGGAGTATAATATGGAAAAACTGCCTGCTGGATAAAAATGTGCAGCTAAGAGGAGGAGTAATTTGCGACAAAGTTCATTTCAAAGATAATACTTCATTATTTGAAAACTCGGTAATAGGGGATGGCACTATTGTAAGAGAAAACGCTGTAATAAAACCAAACATTAAAATCTGGCCTGACAAAATAATAGACAGCGGAGCTGAAATAAACAGCAATCTGGTATGGGGAACGAAAGTAACGAAAACTATTTTCGGTCACAGAGGTATTGCAGGAGAGATTAATGTGGATATCACTCCTGAGTATGCTTCTAAACTGGGAGCTGCATATGGCGCAATTATGAAAAGGGATTCAAGGATTGCGGTAAGCTGTGATGATTCAAATGCAGCTGAAATGATAAAAATGTCGTTCATTTCAGGACTGCTTTCTGCGGGAATGAATATATACGATTTCGGTACAACCTTGCTTCCTGTGACACGTTCTGCAGTCAGATTTTATAAGGCAGACGGAGGCATTCATATAAGTACATCAACTGACAGTAATGTTAAATTATGTATTGATTTTTTAGATGAGAAAGGCTGCAATATTAAACGCTCTCTTGAAAGAAAAATTGAAAATGCCTTTATCAGAGAGGATTTTAACCGGTGTGAAGGGGACTGTATCAGTAATATAGTTAAGATTCCTGATTATACTAAATTTTATGCAAGAAATATAATAAACAGTTTTAAAGCTGGTAAACTGAGTTATAAAATATGCCTGAATACGAGATCGAAGTTAGTAAAAAATATTACCCGGGAAATATTGGAGGAAACGGGCTGCAAAGTAGAGTTTTTTGAACCTTTAAACAAGTATTCAGATATGGAAAATATGGATGGAATGGGAGTAAGGAATTTTTCATCTTATATTGCAACAAGGCATTATGATTTGGGTGTGGCTATGGAAGATACATCTGAGAAGATGATGTTGGTGGATCATACGGGCAGAATTGTTACGGAGGATATGTTTTTGGCACTAATATCGATAATTCTCCTGAAAAAAGCCCAATGCAGCACGATAATAGCACCGATATCTGCAAGTCATGTACTTGAGCAAATAGCAGAAGAAAATGAAGGCAAGATAATCAGAACAAAAACTTCGGAACAGGATATAATGTCCGCTATCCTTAGTGACGAAATAAAAGAAGATATGTTGGATCAGTTTACCCTGCACTTTGATGCTATGGCCGGATTGGTTAAAATACTCGATTTTATGAAAACCAATAATTACAGTTTGGCAGACTTGATAGATATAATTCCTGATTTTCATATAATCAAAAGAACGGTTGAATGTTCCTGGAATGCAAAAGGAAGGGTTATAAGAAAACTGATGGAAGATAAGGATGCCGAAAAAATCGAGACTCTTGAAGGAGTAAAGATTTATGAAGATCAGGGATGGGTCCTCGTTCTGCCGGATGCGGAGAAGCCTATGTGCAGGGTTATCAGTGAGGGCTATTCGACTGAATTCGCTGAAGAGCTTGCCTCAATATATGAGAATAAAATACGGGAGATAAGCAGGGAGTGAATTTAGAATAATAATGCAAAAAGAACAAATGATATAAATTATAGATAATTTATATCATTTGTTCTTTTATATTTTTTACAATCAATATTCAGTTGTCAAGTTCCATATATTGCTCTGACTGTAATGTTGGGACAGTTTTATACCGTTCTTCATATTCTGCTACCGCATCAAGAAAGTCTTTATCATTCCCACGTGTAAAGACGGTAAACAATATATCATCCATGTAGTCATCGAAAAAAGGGGTATATAGATATCCTTGTATTTTTAAGTCGGTAAGGCCTTTAAAATAGTTCCTTGCCGGTGTAAGGCCTATGTCGATAATCGTGCTGCTATCGGCAGTTACAATGTCATAATTTGCCGTTGAACGTAAAATGTTTAAATCACCTTTTTCAATGTTAGTTAAAAAAGCAAATCCCATTTTAACTATTTCATCCTGAATTGCTGCCCGGCATAAAAAATGCCTGTCAGATTCATAATTAAACTTTTTATATTTCAGCATAAAATACTCTTCTCCTGCTCCTATATTAGTCCTTTTCATATAGCACTGCCTGATGCGGAGAAGTTTATTGTCGATAAGATACATCAAAAAATTATAATCTCTCATCCCTCCGCTGTCTGCTTTTGAATGCCTCAGTGTTATTTCAGGGTCAAAGGATGCTTTGGAAATATTAAGTGTTTTGAAAAAAGTATTATTCAAAAAAGATCACCTCTATTATTTATTATGCCCGAAGAATATTTTTTATTGTATGTAAATAGTTCTGCTGTGCTGATTGTTTTATATAGAAACTGAATTTGTGCGGTATTTGTATGATTAACAGGATTTATCAGAAAACAAACTAAATAAACAGATTAAATTTTGAAAAAATTTCAATATTTAACGTAAGATTACCGTTTATTAATGTTTTAAGTATCAAAACTTTAAATCTATTTAAATTAACTTTTTATTTAGCATAAATGCTTTTAATTTCACTTGAATTAAGTTATCCAAATAAGTAGAATTATTATATAAACTAAATAAACTTAGGTAAAAGACAATCCAATATACAATATGTGGGAATAGAGGTAGAGATGTATAAAAAGAATATAAAAATTATAATATTTACAGTGGCTGTTATATTGGGAATTATAATTTCAATGCAATTCCGCAGCATATTACAAGCAAAAAAGGTAGAACAGGAATCAAACCCTGATATTAATGAATATATGACACAGTTAGAGAATGAAAAGAAAAAAGGCGAGGAGCTTGCAGATAAAATAAAAAAATATGAAGAGGAAAAAGATAAATATCTGGAAGCCTTTGCAAGCATTTCTGATGACGCCACTCTTAAGAATGAACTGGATGAAGTCAAAAAAATAGCAGGATTAACTGATGTAAAGGGACCTGGAGTAATTATAAAAATGTCGGATGCTGAACATGATGAAGACAATTCTTCAAGCCCTCAGATAATTCATGATATGGATATAGTCAGCGTATTAAATGAATTAAGGGCTGCAGGTGCTCAGGCTATATCAATTAACGGTGAAAGAATAATGGCAACAAGTGAACAAGTGTGCACTGGTCCAACTGTAAGAATAAATAATAACCGTTATGCAGTGCCTTATGAAATCAGTGCAATCGGAAGTCCTGACAAGCTTCAGAACCAGCTTGAAAGAAGCAGCACAGTTCAGCTTTTGCGTCAATTTGGTATCAAAATAGAGATTAGCAAATCAAAGGAAGTATATATTCCTATGTATAAAAACGAAGTTAAGTACTTGACTACAGGGTTGGAGGTAGATGAGAATGAGTAAAAAGTTTAGCAAAAACCTTTCAATAATGTTGGTTTGCATTATATTGGGGGCAATGGTTTCATGGCAATTCCAAAGCATTACTAATAATAATAAGGTTGAAAGCCAGGAAAACATGAGATTGGAAGAAATAAAAGATTCTCTGATAATGGAAAAGAAGAAAAATGAAAATATGCAGAGTAAAATAGATGAGCTTCAGCAGGACCTTGAAAAGTATAAAAGCGCACAGGGTAATCTGGACCAATATACGCAGAATCTTATAAATGAACTAAATGAAGCTAAAATGATAGCAGGACTTGTTGATGTAAAAGGTAAAGGGGTAATTATTACCATTGAGAAAGATAAGAGTGATATCATAGAAAAGGATATACTGTCTATACTAAATGAGTTAAGAGCCTCTGACGTGCAGGCTATATCAATAAACGGTGAAAGGATAATTGCAACAAGTGAAATTAGAAAAGCAGGGAATTATTTTACGATTAACGGAAATCAGGTTCTTCCTCCTATTGAGATAAAGGCAATAGCAGATCCGGATAATATAGAGAATGCTTTGAATATGACAGGAGGAGTTATTGATAATTTGAAGGGTTTTGTAAAGGTAGACATTAAAAAATCTGATGATATAAGAATACCAAAGGTAAAGGATGACGGTACTATAATAAAAACCGATTTGCTTACTCCTGTACAGCAATAAATTTCAGTTATTTTTTTGACAGCTTGTAATATATATATAATAAGGCTTTGGATTAATGTACGTAAGATACGAAAGTACGTTAGTTTAAAGCTTTTATTATTATATTGGGAGTGGCATATATGAAATGTATTAAAAAGTCATTAATCATTTTTATAGTACTTGGGGTAACTCTTTTATGCAGTTGCGGTAGCAGGGTTCCTGATAAAAAAAGTTTAAGCGATTTGGGAGGAGTATATTCCAGCAATTTTGAAAATATGGATTTTGACGTAGAAGTCAGTGGCAGGCTTACTGAAGACACAGCATCGGATATTGAATATTCAAATGATATGGAAAGCGTTAATGCTTTTAACGAACAGTATGACAATAGGGTATATAGCTGGGGATTATCAAGAAGCCCAGGGGGGCAGCTTCCCAAAGCAGACCCGGGTGCACCTGAATTGCTTTCTAAGTATGGAGGTTTCTATCTTGGCGATACTTCATCGAAAGTAATATATCTTACTTTTGATGAAGGCTATGAAAATGGCTATACATCTAAAATACTTGACGTGCTGAAAGAGAAAAATGTAAAAGCAACTTTTTTTATTACCGGTCCTTATCTTAAAGAACATGAGGATCTTGTGGCGAGAATGGTTAATGAAGGTCATACGGTAGGAAATCATACAATTAATCATCCCAGCCTTCCGCAATTGGAGGATAAAGTGCTTGAAGAAGAAGTTCTCGGGCTCAGCCGCGCATTTAAAGAAAAATTCGGTAAGGATATGAAATTCCTAAGACCTCCAAAGGGTGAATACAGTGAAAGAAGTCTTGCATTAACACAAAAGCTTGGTTATAGGAACGTATTTTGGAGTTTTGCCTATGATGACTGGTATCGCGATAAAGTTAGAGGACCTGAATATGCTTATAATATGGTTATGAGAAATTTACATAACGGGGCAATATTATTACTACACGCAGTGTCTAAAGATAATGCTGATGCTCTTGGCGCCATAATAGACGGAGTGAGAGCAAAAGGCTATGTCATTGGTGATATAAATGACATAAAATAGATTTATCATAAATAGAGAAGGAGCAGGCACGAAGCTTGCTCCTTTTGTTATATTTCACAGGGTAATTTATGGCATGTGTAAGATGTGAAATGAATATAAATTAATAACAGTTAAAAACTGGTTTATTAATGTTTACCTAGGAGAGGTACCTGATGGCAATGAAAAAGAAAAATCGCAGAAAAAAGAAAATAACCGATAAGGATGCTGCTCCTAAAAAAAGATTAAGAGAGAAGCTCAGTGATGCGCTTGAGCTTCCCAAAGAGGTTGTCTTCAATATACCTAAAATTACGATGATAGGTGACGGAAATTTGTTTATTGAAAACTATAAAGGAATTATAGAATATGAAAATGACAATATACGCATTAATACATCAAAAGGAATAATAAGGATTGCAGGAAGGGGTCTTGAAATAAAGCAGCTGACTTCTGAAAACATACTTATTGACGGGAGCATAAGGGTGCTGGAGTTTATGAATTGATTGTACGGGGGAATGCTTGTGTTAATGTTGAGGCTATGGAATTATCTTAGAGGATATGTTATTATATTAGTTGAAGGCGTTTTTTTAGAAAAGTTTATAAATATAAGCATGCACAGGCAGATATACCTTTGGAACATACAAAAAAAATCAAGAACTTCAATGACAGTAAATGTGAGCATAAAGGGTTTTAAAATGTTAAGGCCTGTGGCAAAAAAGGCGCGGTGCAAGGTTAAAATACTTGATAAATCAGGGCTTCCTTTTACTTTGCACAGATATAAAAAGCGTAAGGCTTTTGTGTTTGGCATTGCAGTTTTTATAATATTGATTTACGTTATGACTTCATTTATATGGGCCATAGAAATAAAAGGAAATGACAGAATAAGCACCGAAATTATTCTGGAAACGCTCAAATCAAATGGTATAAAGCCCGGTATACTAAAGTATGGTATTAATACGGATGAATTATCACAAAAAATGATGATGCAAATCGATGAACTGGGCTGGATCGGAATTTACGTCAAGGGAACAAAAGTGAAAGTAGAGATAGCTGAGCAAAAAGACGTACCTGAAGTAGTACCGCAGAATGTACCATGCGATATTTTGGCTACGAGAGAAGGGGTAATAGAGTCGGTGTTCGTAAAAGAAGGACAGGAAGCGGTGAAAGTTGGAGATACTGTAGTAAAAGATCAGCTGCTGATTTCAGGTACAATAAAGCCGAAGAATCCGGCTGCTGGTGAAGAGGATCAAACTACCGGCTATAGAACTGTTCATGCTATCGGAGAAGTACTTGCACGGACATGGTATGAAGGAAGCTGTGTAGTTGATGAGGTTCAGGTTATAAAGCAAAGGACAGGCCGAAGCATCAGAAATTGGACTATAAGTATTTTTAATAAAAAAATTAAGTTATTTAATAAGAATGTGAAATATGAAGACTATGATAAAGAGCAGGAGATAAAACAGTTAAATTTAGGGAATGATGTTGTTTTACCTTTTCAATTAATTATAGACAGTTATTATGAAAATAGTGTAACCGAAAACAGGATAAGTCTGGATGAGGCTAAGAAATTAGCCAGTGAAAAGGCATATAAAGAAGCTACTGAGAAAATACCCCTTGGAGCAACTGTAGTTAAGAAAAGTGTAAGTTTTAAAGAAGGAAATGACGGGAAAATAATAGCTAATGCAGTAGTTGAATGTATAGAAAACATAGGATATACAAAAGAGATTGGAGGACAATAATTGAGCATTTTTGAAGAACGTTCTATTAGTTTTGACAAAATGGAAGACATCATGAGTTTGTTTGGCAACTATGATGAAAACGTAAAAATAATAGAAAAAGAATTTTCAGTAAGCATTATATCAAGGGATGAAGACATAAAAATCACAGGTCTCAGTGAAAACATTGATAAAGCTGAAGCCGTTATAAAAAAGCTAATTTACCTGCTTGAGCAAGGTGAACAGATAACAAGGCAAAGCGTTAATTTCCTCGTTCAATTGGTTAATGAAACAGGAATTGAAGGCATCAACGATTATAAGTCCGATTTTATATGCCTTACTGCCAGGGGTAAGCCTATAAAATCTAAAACTGACGGACAAAAAAGATATGTTGATGCTATAAGAAATAATGTTGTGGTGTTCGGCATTGGCCCGGCAGGAACAGGAAAGACTTTTCTTGCTGTGGCAATGGCTGTAACGGCATTTAAAAACAAAGAAGTTAACCGTATAATTTTAACCCGTCCTGCCGTTGAAGCCGGAGAAAAACTCGGTTTTCTGCCCGGAGATCTGCAGAACAAGGTTGATCCGTATTTGAGACCTTTATATGATGCTTTGTATCAGATAATGGGTGCTGAAGCATTTCAAAAGTATCTGGAAAAAGGCATGATTGAGGTTGCACCTTTGGCTTATATGAGAGGACGCACCCTTGACGACTCGTTTATCATACTTGATGAAGCTCAGAACACTACCCCGGAACAGATGAAGATGTTTCTGACCCGTATTGGCTTTGGATCAAAGGCAGTAGTTACCGGTGATATCACTCAAATCGATCTTCCGGGAGAAAAAAAGTCGGGATTGAAGGAAGTTTGCGGCATATTAAAAAATATCGAAGGTATAGAGTTTATAAACCTGACGGAAAGAGACGTAGTAAGGCATGAATTGGTACAGAAAATAATTAAAGCATATGAAAAACATGAGGACGAAAAAAATAACAAAGCATGAAAACTTGTAATTGATATATGGCAGGGGGTGGGTGATTGAAGTTGAAAATCAGCGATATTCCTTTAATTCGCAGGCTATTAGTCAGAAACAGTAGATTTCAGAAAATATTCATAATTGTTGTTACAATAATCCTAACTTTTTTTATTATACTGACCGGTGCTGCACCAAAAAAGTACAAGCTCGTGCTTGGACAAAAGTCACCTTATGATATTACAGCTCCCCGAGACATAATTAACAAGAGTAAGGCAGAAGAAAAGGCAAAGGCTGCTGAAGACAGTATTCATGCTGTAATCAAGGAAGACAGTACAGCTCTTTTAAATATGTTTATTGATATTGACGATTTTGTTACACAGCTATCATCTGCAATCAGCGGAATGAAAAAGAACATAGAACAAAGCGGATTATCAAAAGATTCCACTGAGTATCAGCAAAAAGTCCAGTCTGAAAAGAACGCTGCTGTAACCAAGTTTGTTAATTATTGCGAAACAATCAATGTGCCAATAAGTAAGGAACAGGCAGAAAGCTTAATAGCCACAACCAATGACAATGAAATAATAGAATTTAAAAACCAGCTTATGGACATTATTAACAGCGCTGTTGAAAGCGGTATAACAGAAGATAACCTGGAAACGAAAACCGTTGAGATACAAAATGAACTTCAAAGCAAAAATATAAAAAGCAATCTGAAGACTGCCGGACTTGCTTTAATTAAAGCTATCATCAGGCCAATAAAGACAGTGGATAATGAATTAACCGCTTTAAAAAAACAGGAAGCATATGAACAAGCCTATAAAGAAGCTGAAAAGTCGGAAAAAATTCTTGAAGGCGAAAGAATTATAAGTGTTGGTGATATAGTAACTCAGGATAAGCTTGATATGCTGAATGAGTTGGGCCTTCTTGAATCAGATAAAACACTGGATTGGAGTTTTACATTAGGAATAATCTTTGTAATAATAATGCTTGTTTTTATGGCATACTTTTATATGAAGCATTTTTGTGAAAAAGTAATAAGGGAGTCAAAGAACCTTATACTTATTTCGGTTATATTAGTTTTGGTATTACTGATGGCGAGAATTACCGTTGTCAGTATGCCATCACTTGCAATACCTGCATTACTTGCAGTGTTAATGGTTTCTGTGCTTTTTGACTATAAAGTAGGGTTAATCATAAACCTGATACTGACTATTTTAATATCAGTTATGATAAAAGGTAATATTCAGTTTATTTACATGTCGATTATAAGCGGAACATTATCAGCTTTTATTGTAACTAATATTAGCCAGAGAAGCAGATTATCCCTTGCAGGTTTTGCGATAGGGGCCATGAATTCAGTAATAATATTATGTACTGGTTTGCTTTATAAGAACAGTATAGATGATATTTTAATAAATGTAGGCATAGTCTTTTTAAACGGAGTAGTATCAACAATACTTGCCATAGGATTACTTCCACTGCTGGAAGTATTATTTGGAGTGATTACACCTTTAAAACTATTGGAACTGGCTAATCCAAACCAGCCTCTGATAAAAAGGCTTTTGCTGGAAGCTCCGGGCACCTACCACCATAGCTTGATGGTAGGCAATATGGCAGAGATTGCTATAGAGTCAATAGGGGGAGATGCGCTGCTTGCCAGAGTAGGAGCATATTACCATGATATAGGCAAACTGGTAAGGCCGTACTTTTTCAAGGAAAACCAGATGTCAGACAACCCGCATGATAAAATGAAAGCTAATTTAAGCACACTTGTTATTACATCTCATGTTACTGACGGAGTTCGTCTTGCAGAAGAATATAAGCTTCCTCAGGCCATTAAAGATATTATCAGACAGCATCATGGCACTACGCTGGTTGCGTATTTTTATCATAAAGCATTAAACGTGGAGAAAGAAAAAGATGTAGACCCTGATAATTTCAGATACCCGGGGCCTAAACCGTCATCAAGGGAAGCGGCGGTTGTTATGCTTGCGGACTCAGTAGAGGCTGCTGTAAGATCTATGCAGGATAAAAGCAAAGGTAAGATAGAAGCGCTTGTCAGAAAGATAATAAAAGACAAGCTGGATGACGGACAGCTTGACATGTGTGATCTTACGTTAAAGGATCTTGAAAAAACTGCGCAGGCCTTTCTGAGCGTTTTAAGCGGATTATTTCATGAAAGGCAGGAGTATCCTGAAATAAGTGTTCAAAATAAATTGATGGAGAATGCTGAATTGAAATAAACAAATGATGCAAAATGCATAGTTATTGGGAGGCATGATATAAGGTGGGCATAGTATCGGCAAATGTGGATATAATTATTGAAAACCAGCAGGACAAGTTGGAGTATACAAACGCATTGGACTCACTAATCAAAGATGCCATAATAAAAAGCCTGGAAAATGAAGGGTTTGATACGCCTTCTGAAATAAGCGTAACTATAGTTGATAACGAGCAAATCAGAAATATAAATAAAGATCACCGGGGTATCGATAAAGCGACAGACGTGCTTTCATTTCCTATGCTTGATATGATTGATGGTACTCTTGAAGCTGATGAGGGAGACTATGATATGGACGAAAACAAGCTTATACTTGGAGATATCGTAGTTTCACTGGAAAAAGCAAAAGAACAGGCAGATGATTATGGACACTCCCTTGAAAGGGAAATTGCATTTCTTGTTACTCATGGCATTTTTCATTTGCTGGGATATGATCATGAGAATAAGGATGATGAGGAAATAATGATAGGAAAGCAGGAGAAAGTACTGATATCTATGGGGTTGGGAAGATAAATAAATGAAGAACAGAAACCTTTTAGAAAGCTTTAAAAATGCGTTTAATGGCATTGTGGCTGTAGCAAAAAGCGAAAGAAATATGAAGATACATTTACTGGCAGCGGTTCTGGTAATAATATTGAGCTTTGCTTTTAAGCTGTCAAAAACGGAATTATTAGCAGTATGTATAACTATTGCTATAGTTTTGATATGCGAACTTTTCAATACAGTGACTGAATTTTTGGTGGATATAATAGTTGATGTATATCATCCGAAGGCAAAGATAATAAAGGATATGGCAGCAGGGGCAGTTTTGATTTCTGCTGTTATGTCAGTTGTTGTAGCATATTTAGTATTTTTTGATAAGATAATGGAGTTTGTTCGCAGAGTTTTATAAAATAGAGAACATGCGGAGGCAATAATATGGATCATAAAGAACTGTTGGATAAAGCCATAATTGTCAGGAAAAATGCTTATGCCCCCTATTCAGGTTTTAAGGTAGGTGCTGCAGTACTCACGAAAAACGGAAAAGTATATACGGGAGTAAATATAGAAAACATATCATATGGAGCGACTAATTGTGCGGAAAGAACTGCAATATTCAAAGCAGTATCTGAAGGAGACAGGGAAATTAAAGCTATTGCAATAGCCGCTGACGGAGATAATATTGTATATCCCTGCGGCATATGCAGACAGGTTATAGCTGAATTTGCAGACAGCAATACTGCCATAATATGCGGCAATGAAAATGGGGATTATAGGATTTACACAATTAATGGACTTCTACCTGAGGCATTTAAAAGTTTTTAAGGAGGTATTTATGGGTTTCAGATCTGGATTTGTAACCATAGTAGGCAGACCAAACGTTGGCAAGTCTACGCTTCTGAATAAATTTGCAGGTGAAAAGGTGGCTATCATGTCGGATAAGCCACAGACTACCAGAAATACAATCAGGGTAATTGTAACGGATGAAGAATCGCAGATAATATTTATCGACACGCCTGGTATGCATAAACCAAAAACCAAGCTTGGTGAATACATGGATGCAGTTGCTGAAGCAACCCTTTCAGAGGTGGATGTAATATTATTCATGACGGAAGCTACTGACAAAGAACCCGGATCCGGAGACAAAAGAATCGTAGAAATATTGAAAAAGCAAAAGACACCCGTGTTTTTAATAATAAACAAAATAGATATGGTAAATAAGGAAAGCATTCTGCCGCTGATAAATGCCTATAAGGATTTAATGGAATTTGATCAGGTAATTCCTGTTTCAGCGTTAAATGACGAAGGAACTGAAATAATATTGAACGAAATAAAGAATAAGCTTCCGGAAGGGCCGAAATATTATTCTGAAGATATGCTTACCGACCAGTTGGAAAAGAACATTGCCGGAGAAATGATAAGGGAAAAAATTCTTCATTTAATTAAAGACGAAGTTCCTCATGGTGTGGGAGTACTGGTGGATGTATATAAAAAAAGAGAAAATAAAGATATCATCGATATTTCTGCAACCATATTTTGTGAAAAAGATTCTCATAAAGCAATATTAATCGGTAAGAACGGCAGCATGTTAAAGAAGATAGGCAGCCTGTCGAGACATGATATAGAAGCGTTTACCGGGTCTAAAGTATTTTTGCAATTATGGGTAAAGGTAAAGCCTGATTGGCGCAATGATGAGCTTATGCTCAAAAGCCTGGGTTACAAGCAGTAAAATAGTAAATTTTGTAAAGAAAATATCATCATGCGCAGATAGCTTAAAACATATAAAAAGAGCTTAAATGTGTTGCATAAATTAATATACAGTAATTCTCTCAAAAATAAATTTTCCAAGTATACAAAAAGTGAATAAGAGTAATATTATAAATGCAGATTTTTATATTGCTTTTATTCGATGTTTTTTATTTATACTTGGAAAGCTGCAGTCAGCAAATTTGATATAAGGAATGCAGGTAGCGGACAAACCGGTAAATGTCCCGCATGCCGGATATTCCATAAAGATATATCAAGGGGGATTATCGTATGTTAAAAGAATTTTTATGGAACACATTTGAGAAGACTGGTAACATAGAAGCATATGTATGTATAAAAGAGATTGAAAATAAAACATCTCATCATAAAGTTGATATTGACGATAATAATATGGATGATAAAATAAAACCATAATTGTTAGTCTGATTGATTTCAGGTTAATAAACAGCTTATAAATTAAATCAGGGATTGAAAATGGGATATATTAAAACTAAAGGTGTAATATTAAAAGGGGTCAATGCGGGAGAAGCTGACAAGATAGTAACTGTTCTTACAAAAAACCATGGGAAAATCACAGTATACGCAAAATCTTCAAGAAGGCCGAGGAGCAAGCTTATTGCAGGAACTCAGCTTTTTTGCTATAGTGACATGGTATTGTTTAAAGGTAAAGACATGTATTCTATTAACAGCTGCGATGTTATTGAACCTTTTTATACAATACGGAATGACGTTGTAAAGCTTACTTATGCAGCCCATATGTCGGACATATTGATTGATACCATTCAGGAAGAGCAGCCTTCAGGAAAAGCATTGCAGCTATTTTTGAATTCTTTGTATATGCTTGCTAATACAGAAAAATCTCCTGCGCTTATTTCACATATATTTGAATTAAGGCTTCTTAAAATCCTTGGATATGCCCCAAGGGTCAGCTCATGCGTTCATTGCGGTTCTGAGGATATAAGCAATATGGAATTTGATTTTATGCAGTGCGGACTGGTATGCTCGGACTGTGCAAGAAAAGGAGAAGGTTCGTTGTATATCCGCCCGGGAACGGTAAGAACGTTGCAGCATATATTATATTCAAATATAAATGACTTGTTTAAATTTGATGTATCAGAAGAAGTGATACATGATTTGGACAGAATATTAAGAATTTATTTAAGAGACAGATTAGAGAAGGACTATAATAAAACAGACTTTCTGAAAACACTTAATATATAAGGAATAACTTACCGAAGCGATCAAAATGATATATTTATGAGGTGTTGTATGTTTTTCAGCAAAAAGGCAAAACAGATAAATGAGAATGCAGCTTTTCTGAGAAAACTCCATGGCAGAGAAGTAAAGTATGTCTCCAGAAGGAATAATGAGGATTACAGCGAAGATGTAATAGGCAGGGAAGGTACAATTAATGTCGTGGATGATGACATTGTAATTGTTTGCGGGAATGATATCGTATTAAGACAACCTATTAAAAAACTAGAGGCCGGAGAGTTTCTCAGCCATGACGGAGTTAATTTTAAATATTTTGATGAAGACAAGGGAAAACAGGTAAATATAGTAGCGTATTACAAATACTACAGAGATGTTTGATTTAACTCATTATACCGTATAATTTGTTGCGCAAAATCGAGTTAAAGTATATAATTTGATTATTATATCACTTTGTGCAAATAATAGAAGAAAATAAGGCATATCATTAAAAAAAATGATATAATTGAACCTTAAAGTGTATAATAAGCTAAATCGCTTTAAATTTGTGCCAGATATCTTGTATTAGTGTTTGTTATATCATTAACAAAGTTATTATAATATTTAAGTGTCTGCGTAAAATACAATATATTGGCTCATTGCAATTGCTTAGGGTTCTGTATGTTGTATAGTATTGCAGCAATTTAATGGATATGCTTAATGAGGTAATTTATGAATAGAATATTTTTATATTAAGTATCCATATTAATAATAATACATAAAAAGTTGGGGGTAATAAAAGTGGCTAAATCAAAAACAAAAGTTGCAATAATAGGAAGTGGATTTGTTGGGGCTTCCACTGCGTTTGCAGCAGCAATTAACGGCCTTGTGGCAGAACTTGTTCTAATTGATATAAATAAAGAAAAGGCACATGGTGAAGCATTAGACATAAATCATGGTTTATCTTTCTTAGGGCAAATGTCTGTATATTCAGGCGATTATTCAGACTGTAAGGACTGCGATATAATCGTTATTACTGCAGGTGTTAACAGGAAACCTGGAGAAACACGTCTTGATCTCGCTAAAAAGAATGTGGCAATCATGAAAGACGTAACCGAGAACATTATGAAATATTACACAAAGGGTGTAATACTGGTAGTCAGCAATCCTGTTGATATTTTGACCTACATGATTCAAAAGTGGAGCGGATTGCCGGCAGGAAAAGTAATCGGTTCAGGTACCGTTCTTGACAGTTCAAGATTCAGATATGTGCTTGCTGAAAAACTAGATGTGGATGTAAGAAATGTTCATGGTTATATAATAGGCGAGCATGGTGACAGCCAGCTTCCTGTATGGAGTGCAACAAATGTTGCAGGAATGAAATTTGATGATTATTGCGCTGCAAATAACATCAACTCAATTAACAAGGAAGAAATCGTAAATGATGTAAAACAAGCCGGAGCTACTGTTATTAAGAGTAAAGGTGCAACATATTACGCTATTGCATTGTCTGTTAACAGAATTATGGAAGCCCTTTTGAAAGACCAAAATTCAGTTTTAACAGTCGGTACTGTAGTAAATGGCGAATATGGAATAAAAGATGTAGCATTAAGTTTGCCATGCATAGTTAATGGTTCCGGCGTAAAAAGTATAATAAAAGTTAACCTTACGGAAGAAGAACAGAAAGCATTAATAAACTCTGCGGAGTCAGTAAAGAAAGTTCTGGATGAAGTAAGGGATATGTAATGTACATTTTAATTAAATTAGGAGGGTAAATAAATGTCTATTAAAGAACAGGCTATGAAAGCTCATGAAGAATGGAATGGGAAAATAGAGGTCATTAGCAGGGTGCCTGTAAGCAACAAGGAAGAACTTTCCATAGCATATACACCTGGTGTCGCTGAGCCATGTCTTGCTATATCAAAGAATGTTGACCTTTCATATACTCTGACAAGGAGATCCAACCTTGTAGCTGTTGTTACAGACGGAACGGCAGTGCTGGGTCTTGGAGATATAGGTCCGGAAGCAGGTATGCCGGTTATGGAAGGAAAATGCGTCCTGTTTAAGACTTTTGCTGATGTAGATGCATTCCCGCTTTGTATAAGGTCAAAAAATGTAGATGACATAGTTAATACCGTAAAATTTTTGGCAGGAAACTTTGGAGGAATAAACCTCGAAGATATATCCGCACCAAGATGCTTTGAGATAGAAAGAAGACTCAAAGAAGAATGTGACATTCCGATATTCCATGATGACCAGCATGGAACAGCAGTTGTTACGGTTGCCGCTATGATAAATGCATTAAAACTGGTTAAAAAAGATATTAAGGATATTGAAGTTGTAGTAAACGGTTCAGGAGCTGCCGGTATAGCTATAACAAAACTCCTTATGAGCATGGGACTTAGAAAAGTAATACTTTGCGATACAAAGGGAGCAATATATGAAGGAAGAGACAATTTAAATCCTGAAAAAGAAGCAATGGCTAAGATATCCAACCTTGAAAAGAAAAAAGGTACATTAAAGGATGTACTTGTGGGAGCGGATGTATTTATAGGGGTTTCCGCACCCGGTGTGGTTACAAAAGAAATGGTACAGAGCATGGCAAGGGATGCAATAATATTCGCAATGTCAAATCCTGTTCCTGAAATAATGCCTGATGAAGCAAAGGCAGCGGGAGCAAAGGTTGTAGGAACCGGACGTTCGGATTTTGCTAACCAGATAAATAACGTTTTAGCTTTCCCGGGTATATTCAGAGGCGCTCTCGATGTAAGAGCAAAAGACATAAACGATGAAATGAAGATAGCTGCAGCTTATGCCATAGCTTCACTTATAAAGGATGACGAACTCAGAGAAGATTATGTGATACCGGCCCCGTTTGACCCAAGAGTAGCAAAAGCAGTTGCGGAAGCAGTTGCAAAAGCTGCAAGAGAAACCGGAGTGGCAAGAATATAATAAAAAATATGAATTGATATAAAAATAGCAGGTAAAAAACCTGCTATTTTTATTTATAATAGGGGGTCTATTTTATAATAAGACAGCTGTCCCTATTGCTGTTTTGCGTAAATATTCATTACAGCGTCAAGAAGCTTTGAAGCAACTTCTTTTTTGCTCATTATAGGATAATCCTTAATATTGCCGTTTTTATCGATTATTTTTACTATATTGGTATCCACCTCAAAACCTGCGCCTTCCATTGTCACATCATTTGCCATTATTATATCGAAATTCTTTGACTTGATTTTTGACAGAGCATTATCTACGAGATTTTCTGTTTCGGCACAGGCTCCTACCAGTATCCTTTTGCCTTTGATTTTTCCCAGTTCTTTTGCAATATCAGGGTTTTTTATAAGCTTTATTACCATTTCATCATTTGACTTCTTAATCTTGTTGTCTGCCATTTCAGCACATCGATAATCTGCAACTGCGGCCATCATAATGATTACATCATAATCTTTATAATTATCCATTACTGCTTCATACATATCCTGTGCAGTTTTGATATGGACCATTTCAACCCCTGAAGGTTCTTTAAGATGCACAGGACCCGAAATCAGTTTCACTGATGCGCCCCGTTGTACGGCGGCTTCAGCTATTGCATAACCCATCTTGCCTGACGAATGATTGGATATGTATCTAACAGGGTCTATGGGCTCTATAGTAGGGCCGGCTGTAATGAGCACATTAATGCCCTGCATGTCAGCCTGTGCTGCATCACCGCCAGCCCCGGCTGCCGGACACAGTATGCTCACCGCATAATCGGTGACAGCCTGAAGGTCAGGCATTCTGCCTCTTCCGCTGACACCGCATGCGAGAAGCCCTGTGTCCGGCTCCATGAAAATATATCCGAGGCTTTTCAGCCTGGAAATATTTTGCTGAACAACCGGGTTGTCATACATATTGGTATTCATAGCAGGAACAAACAGCACAGGAGCCTTGGTAGCCATTATTGTAGTGCTTAACATGTCATCAGCAATGCCGTTTGCTGTTTTTCCTATGATATTTGCAGTTGCGGGAGCAATGAGCATCAGATCCGCTTTTTCTGCAAGTGATATATGTTGAACGTCCCAGATTTTTGGCTCGGCAAACATATCCGTTATTACAGGATTATGGGAGATTGTCTGAAAAGTAAGGGGAGTTACGAATTGCGTTGCATTTTTTGTCATAATTACATTTACTTCTGCTCCCAGCTTCTTCAAGCGGCTTACAACCTCCACAGCTTTGTATGCGGCTATTCCACCGCATACCCCAACGACAACCGTTTTACCTTTCAGCATTCTCATCCACCTCTTTAGAAGGTTTGTTCTTTTCATATATTATTCTCAGGCCCTCCAAAGTGAGTTTGCTGTTTAACTCATCTATAGTTTCCGATTCACTGGCAATAATACGGGCAAGGCCTCCTGTAGCTACAACTTTAACTTTATCCTCATGCATTTCATTTTTAATTCTTCTTACTAAATAATCAACTTGTCCCACATGACCATATATCAAGCCTGATTGCATATTTGTAACCGTATTGCGACCTATTACGGTTTCCGGTTTTATAAGGTCAATTTTAGGCAGTTTTGCAGCCTTCTGAAACAGAGCATCGGCAGATATTTTTATACCCGGGCAGATTACTCCTCCAAGATATTCGCCTTTGGATGAAATAGCACAGATTTTTGTCGCGGTACCAAGATCGACTACTATAACCGGTCCACCGTATAATTCATACGCTGCAACAGCGTTTACTATCCTGTCAGCCCCCAGTTGTTTCGGGCTTTCGTATTTAATATTGATGCCTGTTTTTATACCAGGCCCGATAACCATAGGCTCCATCTTAAGATATTTTTTAATGGAGTGTTCTAGTGAGTACATAATCGGAGGTACGACGGAAGCTATTACAACAGCTTCTATATCCTGAATTTTAATACCTTCGTGATTAAAAAAGCTTAAAAAAAGCATGCCATATTCATCAGAACTTTTTGTCCTGTCGGTACCCATTCTCCAGCTGCTTACAAGTTTATCATTATCATAAACACCAAGCACTATATTTGTGTTACCTACATCCATTACCAGAATCATATCGAGTCCTTCTTTACACATAGATTTATATTTAAATACTAAAACATCTTAACTTTAATACTTTTCATCAAAACTTTATGTATACAAGATACAAAATAGTTCTAATTAAATGAAAGTTTACCACAATTGTCTTTTACCTTCAACTTTTTTTGTAATAAAAAAGATGGTTCTTTTGAGTATATCATAGTGAAAAGAATCATCTTTTTTATAAAATAATCTTTATATTAATTAGTTTCATTAAGTTGTACCGGGTTAATTAATACGCATCAGATTTAATTATAAATGCATATTCACATTCATTTTCCTTCCAACCTGCAATTATCCTGAAACCTCTTATATTCTTTTTGTCTAATATGCTAGATGAACTTAAAGCAGATGCCATGTGTTTTTCTATTTTAAATGAAGTTTCATCATCGGTTAATTCTACAGGGATAGTAATAATTTCTTTGTCTGAATACATCTGATTACCGTTTTCATCGATAAGCAAATCCAAAACGGTCAGTTTATCCGGAGGATTATCTCCGAAATCAATCTCGACAGTGCTGCCGGTTTTAATGTATGGAATTGAGGATAACGGAGTTTTCTTTAGAATTGTTTCAAATGTATCTTCTCTGTCATACATAACACCATCCCATGAGTTTTTAGCGACAACATACTCCAATTGTTTCCCATCTATAGCAATTTTAATTTCAGGTGGCTCTGCAGGGGCTACTGCTGACCCTTGCTCAGATATCACCGTCTTTTTATTAGAATTAACTGTCTTTGATTGAGATGTTGATGATTGTGAAGAATTATTGGAAGTACAGCCAGTAATCAATACATTTATTATTAGCACTAATAATAAAGTACTTGCTAATCTCCTCATAATTACCAAACCTCTCTTTATATATTAATAAAAGGTGAGCCACTTAACAAAAGCTGGTTTAATATAAATTATATCATATTCTATTTAATAAATTATCAATAACGTAGATTGACTATATCTATTTACTTAACGATACAGCTAAAATCTTTTTTTTGATATTAAGGCAACCGGCGCGGCATCGTAAGTGGATAATAAGTTACTTTGTCTTCTTCAACGGCTGCAGTATGAGCCTTTGAAAAGCTTCGCCAATACACTCAATATAAAAACAGACGACGCGGTAAAAATGACACGACGTCATTTTTAGGCGCAACTGAACCACGGATGGTTCATTTGCGCCGACCGCCAAAGGAATCTTTTTCTATCGCTAAGTGTATTCGAAGGTTTTCACTGACCCGAGAGTCTCCGCGGCAATTGAGCGGCGACTTTTCTGCCGATTTTGGTCGTTCAAAAGCGGCAAAACCCTCAAAGTCACAGAATAAAGCAACTATCAAAAAACAAATTATACCCTTAAGCCTCCGCGGCGGTCATAAGGTAATGCGATACTTCTCTGCTGACGTGGGGCATCCTTGCTGAAAAATGTCCCATTTTAAAAGGCGGCTTTTCCTCCGCTTTTGGCTGGTCAAAAACAGAAGCCCTTCAAATACACAGTATAAAACCAACTACAAAACTCAAAACACCCTGGTAGCTATTCAATCAGTATATAAAATCTGCAATGTATACTTATACATAACATAGGAATATATATAAAAAATCTTGCAAAAACCGTAAATTTGATGTATCTTTTAATACTAAGAAGGTATCTTCGGAGCCTTACTTATTTATAAAAATTATAAAAAATTATAATATGGAATAAATTTGAAATAAAAAACAATATTTATATCTGCTTTGATCCGCTGCGACAAAGACAGAAACCGAGAGTATAAATAAACAATGGGGATTATTATACCTTCCAGGCTTTTGTCTTGAAGGTATTTTTATATTTAAATCTCATTACTACAACAAAATATTGCCGGCATATTAAAAAATACATATAAACATCATTGCTTCAGGATAGATAAAGATTACATTATGGCAGAAAAGGGAGAACATTATATGAAAATTGGTTTTATCGGAGCTGGGAAAGTAGGAACAGCATTTGGTTTATATCTGCACCGGAAGGGTATAAAGATATCGGGATATTGCAGCCGCACTAAGGAATCAGCAATAAGAGCTTCTACCATTACTGAAAGCTGTCAGTATGATAATACTCAGTTGGTATGTGAAAACAGCGACGTAATCATAATAACTACTCCTGACGGTTTTATAAGTCAGACAGCAGAGCTATTATCAAATGCGGTAGCTGACTGGGCCCACAAAACAGTATGTCACATGAGCGGTGTATATTCATCGGATATATTATCAAGACTTAAGGGAAAAGGAGCAACAGTATGTTCACTGCATCCGATGATGGCATTCAATGATTTGGAATCATCCGTAAAAGCTCTGGAAGCTGCTTGCTTCACTTTGGACGGGTACGGAGAAGGATTGGTTATAATAAAAAATTTATTAGATGCAACAAAAAACAAATATTTTGAAATAAATCCGCAAAGTAAGAGCCTTTATCATACCGCATCCTGTATGGTATCAAACTACGTGGTCGCATTACTGGATGCAGGGATGGAAATGTTTAAAACCTGCGGATTCCCTGAGGAAAACATTAAAGAACTTATTATACCTATAGTAAATAAAGTAATTAATGATGTATTTAACATGGGAACCGGCAAGGCATTGACCGGCCCGATTTCGCGAGGAGATACTGCAACGGTGGAGAGGCATTTAAAAGAGCTTAAAAATCATAAGAAAAACTGGATTGATATATATAAAGCGCTGGCCATACAAACTACAGAACTGGCTTTTAGAGCAGATAAAATTGATAAACAGGCGGAAAATGAAATAAAGGAAGTGTTATTTAGATATGAGTAGAAAGGTAACTACATCAACATTTAGAAAGATGAAACGTGAAAAAGAAAAGATAACGATGATTACGGCATATGATTATCCTACTGCTAAAATATATGATGAATGTGGAGTGGATTCAATACTTGTCGGCGACTCTCTAGGTATGGTTATTTTAGGTTATGAAGATACAACAAGAGTTACCATGGATGATATGATACATCATTCAAAAGCTGTTGCAAGAGGAGCTAAAAATGCTCTGGTGGTTACAGATATGCCGTTCTTGTCATACCATACCGGAGTATATGATGCGGTAAGAAATGCAGGACGCATTATACAAGAGGGAAATGCGACAGCCGTAAAGCTGGAAGGAGGACGGGAAGTAACAGATGAAATCAGGGCAATTATAAAAGCCGGAATTCCCGTTATGGGGCATATTGGTTTAACTCCTCAGTCTATTAATAATCTAGGAGGTTTTTATATACAGGGAAAAACCCTGGAAAAGGCTCAAAAGTTAATAGATGATGCAAAAGCTCTTGAAGATGCGGGTGTTTTCTCAATAGTTTTAGAATGCGTGCCTGCTGAACTTGCAGAAATAATTACATCCCAGCTTTCTGTTCCTACAATAGGAATAGGTGCAGGAAAAGGCTGCGACGGACAGGTACTGGTTTCCCATGACCTTCTTGGTATGTACCAGGGTAAGGTGCCAAGCTTCGTAAAACAGTATGAGGACATTGGAAGCAAGATGTCGGCTGCCGTATCACGTTATATTGAAGAAGTAAAGAATTCTGTTTTCCCTTCAGATGAACAAAGCTTTCATTTAGATGCAAGTATACTGGAAAAATTACGTGGAGGTATGGAATAAATGAAGATATTCAATAGGATTGATGAAATAAAGAGTTACTTAAGACAGAAGCAGAAAGAAGACAGGACAATTGGTTTTGTACCTACAATGGGCTATCTGCATGAAGGGCATTTATCACTTATACGGAGAGCAAAGGATGAAAATGATATTGCCATAGTAAGCATATTTGTAAATCCCACTCAGTTTGGCCCGAATGAAGATTATGAAACCTATCCCAGAGATCTTGACAGGGATGTTAGATTGGCGGAAGAAGCCGGTGCTTCGGTAATATTTGCGCCGGAGGTTAAGGAAATGTATCCTGACGGCTATAAAACCTTTATTGAAGTTACGGACTTAAGCGAAACATTATGCGGGGCATCGCGCCCGGGACATTTCAGAGGGGCTGCTACTGTTGTGATGAAACTGCTCAATATAGTACGTCCCGATAAGGCGTATTTCGGACAGAAAGATGCACAGCAGGCTGTGATTATGCAACGAATGGTAAGGGATCTGAACCATGATACTGAAATTGTAGTGTGCCCTATTATACGTGAAAAAGACGGGCTTGCCATGAGCTCGAGAAATGTATATCTTAATGATGAAGAAAGAAAACAGGCCGTAGTGCTTTCAAAATCATTGAATATGGCAGCGGATCTTATATCAAAAGGTGAGAGGGATGCCGGCAAAATCAAAGAAGCAATTACAGCAATGATTAAGGAAAAGGATTTGGCAGTGATTGATTATGTTTCGATAGTGAATTATGAAACGATGAAGGACCTGGATAAAATCAGCGGTAAAGTTTTAGTAGCATTAGCGGTAAAATTTGGAAAAACCAGGCTTATAGATAATATTATTGTGGAGGTATAAAATGTTGTTAGAAATGATGAAAAGCAAGATTCACAGGGCTGTGGTTACACATGCTAATTTGAATTATATGGGAAGTATAACCATAGACAGCGCGTTAATGGAAGCAGCCGGTATATTGCCTAATCAAAAGGTTCAGGTTGTAAACAATAACAATGGTGAAAGATTTGAAACTTACGTGATACCCGGCGAACGCGACAGCGGAGTGATTTGCTTGAACGGAGCTGCTGCACGTCTTGTACAGCCAGGTGATATTATAATAATTATTGCATATGCCTGGATGGATGAAAGTGAAGCTGCAACTTACAAACCAAAAGTTGTGTTTGTAGACGAAAATAATAAGATTATCAATGAGAAAGTAAGCGAAAAACCGTTTCAATGTAAATAAAATAAGAAATGCGGACGAATGAAAAATTAATCGTCCGCATATTTTGTATCATTCAAAAACTTTATTTTTAACATGCTTTGACGTTTATATTCATCTATTGTAATTTTGCCTTCATCCAGAAGCTTCTTCAGCAGATTTAATACAATAATGCAGCACTCTCTCAATTCGTTCATATTTACCCCCTCGGTAAGGTATATTATAACAAAGTTTCCAAAAAATTGTTAATAAAAAGTTAAATTTTTACTTGATTAATTTTCCAAAAATACTTTACCTGTCGTAGTAAATATGATACAATTACTACGACAGATGTAGTACGACAGATGCAGTAAAATAAGGAGGATATAGTTTGATAAGCAGTGATGTTATCCGAGGCTATATTGATATTATTATACTATTTATGCTGCATGACACTGAATCATACGGGTATGAAATATCAAAAAACATAAGGAAGCTGACAGATGAAAAGTACATAATTAAAGAAACAACCCTTTATTCGGCATTTAACCGTCTTGAAAAAAACGGTTATATTAAGTCTTTCTATAAAGATGAAAACCCGGGCAAAAAACGAATATATTACAGGATTACACCTTCAGGGCTGAAATATTACAAAGAAAAGTGTGAGGAATGGAGATTAACCAAAGAAGTTATTAATAAATTTATAATTGGGGAGGAATAAAATGGACACTATAAGGAATTACCTGGACAATATTTTTGTTAACTTGCCGAAAACAGATCAGTTGATGAAACTAAAAGATGATTTGCTGTTAAACATGGAGGACAAATACAACGAGTTGAGAAAAGACGGCAAGAATGATAATGAAGCTTTAGGTATAGTAATTTCCGAGTTTGGAAATATCGAAGAATTAATAAGCGACTACGAAATAAGCCTTGAAAATGAAAATAGCAAACTGCCGGTTGTTACTGAAGAAGATGCAAAAGAATATATGGAGGACAAAAAACTATCCGGTAAATTGGTAGGATTAGGTGTATTTATATGCATTATTGCTCCGGCCTTGCTGATATTAATAACACTGCTTGCCGCAGACGGAATTTTCGGTGCAGGGATTTCAGAAGATACTGCAGGCATTTTCGGAGTGATAATTCTATTTTTGCTATTAGCTGCGGCAGTAGCAATGTTTATATATATCGGAATCAGATTGGAAAAGTATAAATATCTGAAAAATGATTTTGAGCTTCCGGTAAATATAAAAGCATATGTTGAGCTTAAAAACAAGTCATTTTCAAATACTTACGCTTTATCTATTATCGTAGGAGTTTGCTTATGCATTTTGTCACCGGTTCCTCTTTTCATTGAAGACCTGTTAAGTAAAAATGAATCCGGATATGGAGTAGTTGCTTTACTTGCGCTTATTGCAATTGCCGTTTACATCTTTATATATAATGGAGAAATTAAAGAGAGTTATAGCAAGCTGCTAAAAATAAACGAATTTAGTGATGAAAAGAAAAAAGTAAATAAGGTTATAGGAGCAGTTGCAACTGTTGTATGGCCTCTTGCGGTTTGTATATTTCTAATAAGTGGATTGGTATATGAACTTTGGCATATAAATTGGATAGTGTTCCCAATAACCGGTATATTGTTTGGCACATTTAGTGCTGCTTACAGTATGGTAAAAGACGATAAGAGCAAATAAAAAAGATTAGGTGTTACACTTGTATTCATATGACAAGTGTAACACTTTTTTTATATCATAAATGTTATTGAATATATTAAACATATTGATGGAGAAAATGAGGGAAGTTGTAAAATAAAATGCCGTAATATATAGAAAACTCATGGTAATCCATTGTAAAATGTTTAATAACCAAAGAAAAACATTAGCAAAGGAGTACCATGAGTTATATA